>Ga0194120_10000091_pt1 | contig 141405 bp, 122 predicted proteins | sample TA2MahCa65mmetaG_FD_148642 | JGI IMG/M metagenome (GOLD analysis project Ga0194120, IMG submission 148642) | Freshwater microbial communities from Lake Tanganyika, Tanzania - TA2015019 Mahale Deep Cast 65m | ecosystem: Environmental > Aquatic > Freshwater > Lake | place: Tanzania: Lake... | reverse complement strand
AGCCTCAGGCCAAGGCCGGGAGCTCACTCCTTGAGCGCCTTCGCCATGAACGCGGCGATGGCGGACGTCACTTGCGGCGAGACCTTCGCGTCCGGGCCGAGCGACGCGTACTCCGACACGTCGCCGGTCTTCGCCGGCACCAGCAGGTGATTGATGCCCGGCACCTTCACGACGGCGACCTCGGCCTTGGCGTTGCGCGCGCGCGCGGACTCCCCGAGCCGGTCGGCGTGATACGGCAGCACCTGCGTGTCCAGCTCACCCTGTACGATCAGCACCGGCTGCCGGGTCTCGCTCATCGCCCGCGCCGGGTCGAACGTCAGGAAACTGTAAAACCACGGCGTGTCGGCCACCGTGCGCGCTACCGGCGGGATGTCTGCCCAGCCCCTGCCCTTCATCACCGCCTCGTTGATCTTTTCCTGCAGCGCCACCCGCTCCGCCCGTTGCGCCTCGTCGATCGGCATCTTCGACAGCAACAGCTTCTGCTGTTCGAGCACCACCGTGTTGCCGTCGGTTGACGGTCCGGCAATCAGTGCCATCGCGTCGATCTTGCCGCGCTCGCGCGCCGCCAGCAGCATCGTCACCAGCGCGCCTTCACTGTGGCCGACCACGCCAATGCGTTCCTTGTCGACGTCCTTGCGCTTCTCGAGCCACAGCAGCACCTGCCGCGCATCCTCGGCGTAGTCGGCAATGGTGACCGACTCCGTTCGTCCACCGCTCTGGCCGACGCCGCGCTTGTCGTAGCGCACCACCACGAAGCCCGCGGCCACCAGGTCGCGCGCAATCTGCCCGAACACCGGAATGCCGGCCACGGTCTGGTCACGATCGGTCGGACCCGAACCGGCGATCAGCAGCAGCGCCGGAAACGGCCCGGTGCCCTTCGGCATGGTGACCGAACCGCCGATGTTGAAGCCCAGGCTGGTTGGAATCGTCGTGCTCTCGTCGCCGTCGATCGAAAAGGTGGAGGTGCGCGACGCCGCCGACGCGATGTCTTCGCGCGCCAGCTCCACGGACTGCGACGGGATGCTGATGCGCAACAGGCCGCCGTCCTCTGCGGTCCACACGTTGATCGGCAGATCGCCGGCCGGCGGAGGGCTGTTGAATGTCATCGCATAGCGCATCGCCTTGATGACGCCCTTCGGCGTCTCGATCGTGGCCGGCGAGGCGCCCGTGATGCGGACGGTGACTTCCGTCTGCGGCGCGATGTAGGCGCGCAGCTCGTCGCCGGCCGCCTTGCCCTGCAGACGGCGCGCCAGCGCGGCATACGAACCAAGGAAGGTGTTGGGCAGAACGATGGTGTCGGCGCTGACCGGGTCGGTCTTCGACTGCGGAGCACCCTGGGTGGTAATGGTCGTGGAGGCCTTTGAGCCGTCGAACGTGCTCTTGAGCGAAACGTCCTGGCCGCGAACGACCGACTCAATCGTCATCGCCTTCGGCCGCCACTCGGCGTCGTAGGTAATCTCCGCAGCGCGCGACGTGATGTCGATTGGCGGCCCCAGCCGGCTGCCGCCGCGCAGCACCCAGCCGTCGGCGGTACGCAGCACGACCACTTCCTCGCGGCCGATCGGCTGCGAGCGGAAGAACACCAGGAAGTGCGTATCGCCGCCGGCCGCCGGCTGTGCCGGCGGCGCCTGGGCCAGGACCTGCGTCGCGGACAGCAGTAGCGCGAGACCAACGCTTGTAAGATTGAAGAGGGTCACAACCCCACAGCTTACATGTTTTCCATCGATGAATACCGGGCCGTCCAGAGCGGCGGCGTGGTCAGGCGCAGCGATCGTGGCGTAATTGCGGTGAGCGGCGCCGATCGCGCGTCGTGGCTCCAGGGCTTGCTAACCAACGACATCGAGTCGCTGACCGTCGGGGAAAGCCGTTACTCGGCCTACCTGACGCCGCAGGGGCGGATGATCACCGACCTGCACGTGTTCGCGTGGGATGACCGCATCCTGCTCGATGTGCCGGCGCCACTCACGGCGGACCTGCGCGACCGACTCGACAGCCTGATCTTCTCCGAGGACGCAGTGGTCAGCGACGACAGCGGCCGCGTGTTCGTGTGGACGGTCATCACCGGCAACGCCTTGACGGAGATCGTGGGTGCCACGTTGCCGGCTGAATATGCGGCGCTGCCGATGATTGACCTCGACACCTTCGAAGTGATTCGAATCGAGCGCGGCGTGCCCAGGTTCCTGGCGGACATGAGCGAGGACACGATCCCGCTCGAGGCCGGCATCGAAGATCGCGCCATCTCCTTCACCAAGGGCTGCTACGTCGGGCAGGAAGTGATCGTGCGCGTCACCACGCGCGGCGGCGGCCGGGTGGCGAAGAAGCTGGTTCGCTGGGTGGCCGATGCATCCGCGGAATCTCTACCCCAGCCGGAGTCGCGGATTGTCTCCATGGACCGAGACCTCGGGCGTGTGACCAGCGCGGCGTTCTCACCGGCACTCGAACGGGTTGTCGGCCTGGGCTACGTGCATCGGGACTTCGCTATGAGCGGTACGGAAGTCACCCTGGTGTGGAATGATGTCCGCATCAAGGCGGTGATCCAGTGATGTCACGTGCTCGCGTCGCCTTGCTCGCGGCGGCCGCATCGATGGCCTCGGCGGTGCTGTCCCTGCCCGCCCTGCCCGCCCAACCGGGCGCGCCGGCCTCCTGGTACAAGGGCAACCTCCACACACACACGCTCAACAGCGACGGCGATTCCACGCCGGACGACGTGGTGCGCTGGTACCGCGAGCACGGCTACCAGTTCGTGACGCTGACCGATCACAACTACCTGACGAGCGTGGACGGCCTGAACGCGCTGCACGGCGCCGACGACAAGTTTCTGGTGATGAAGGGCGAAGAGGTCACCGACGCGTTCGAGAAGAAGCCGATCCACGTGAACGGCTTCAACCCCTCGTCGTTCATCAAGCCCCCGGGCGGCTTCTCGGTGCTCGACATGACGCAGCGGATGGTCGACGCGATTCGTGGCGCCGGCGCCGTGCCGAGCATCAATCACCCGAACTTCGGCTGGGCGATCTCAGCCGACGAGCTGATGCAGCTCCAGCGGACGCGCCTGTTCGAGGTATTCAACGGACATCCGCTCGTCAACAACAACGGCGGCGGCGGCGTACCCGGCCTCGAAGAGGTCTGGGATCGCATCCTGTCGAGCGGCCAGATGATGTACGGCATCGCGGTAGACGATGCGCATTACTTCAAGAGGCCGGAGGACAAGACCGCTCCGCGCCCGGGGTTTGGCTGGGTGTACGTGCGTGCACCACGCCTCGAGGCGCGGGCGCTGGTCGAGTCGCTCGAGCGCGGCGACTTCTACTCGTCAACCGGCGTCGAGCTGCAATCCATCACCGCCACATCGGCTGCGCTGACGGTGGCGATCAAGACCGAGCCGGCCAGCAAGTACCGCATCCAGTTCATCGGCCGGCACGGCCGCGTGTTGAGTGAGGCGTTGGCCAGTCCGGCGACCTATGCCTTCATGGGCGACGAGTCCTACGTCCGCGCCAAGGTGCTCGAGTCGAACGGCAAGGCCGCCTGGATTCAGCCGGTGCCCGTCGGAGCGTCCTCGCCGCGATGACGCCGGTGGTCGTCGTCGCCGCGGTGATTGAGCGCGACGACGCGTTCCTGTTGACGCTTCGGCAGGACGGGGCGCACCTGGCAGGGCACTGGGAGTTTCCCGGCGGCAAGGTGCACGAGGGCGAGACGCATGCCGAAGCGCTGCGCCGCGAGATTTTCGAAGAGCTCGATGCGGTGGCCCGGGTCGGCGACATCGTCCACGAGGTGACGCACGCCTATCCCGGGAAGACCGTGCGGTTGTTCTTCTATCGGTGCGAGCTGGCCGGCGCGCCGAAGCCGATGATGGGGCAGCAGATGCGATGGGTGCCGAGGAGCGAACTGGTTACGCTGCCGTTTCCAGAAGCCGATCGCGAGCTGATCGCGCACCTTACCGGGCGGCCGACCGGCAGAACCTGCTCATAGCGCAGTCATCGCACTTGGGCCTGCGCGCGCTGCAGTGCGTCGCGCCGAAGTCCATCAGCGCCTGGTTGAAATCGAAGACGTGCTTGTGGGGCAGCACCGCCTCCGACACCGCCCACAGGTGTTTCCTCACCGCGTGGCTCTTCGGGTCGCCCTTGCCGACGAAAATCCGGAACAGCACGCGGGCGACGTTGGTGTCGAGTATCGCGGCGCGCTTGCGGAACGCGAAGCTCTGGATCGCCCCGGCCGTATATGCGCCGATACCCTTGAACGACAGCAGCGTCTCGCGATCGCTCGGCAGCCTGCCGCCGTAGTCCGCCACCGCCTGCCGCGCAATCGCCTGCAGGCGCTTCGGCCGGATGTTGTAGCCGAGCGGCCGCCACGTCTTGCTGACGTCGGCCGGCGGCGCTTCGGCGAGCACCGCCAGCGACGGGTACTTGCCCAGCCACTCGTAATACTTCGGCAGCACGCGATCGACCTGCGTCTGCTGCAGCATGATCTCCGACACGAGGATGTGGTACGGGTCGTCGGTATGGCGCCACGGCAGGTCGCGGCCGTTCCTGCGATACCAGGCGAGCAGGTTGCGCCGGAAGCGTTGCCGAAGCGGCGGCGAAGGCAGGAGGAGGGTGCGTAATCTCCGACGGTCGGCCATCAACGGCAAGCGAAGGCCTCGGCCTGGCCGGCCGCCGCTTTCAACTTGGCCGCCACCTCGTCGTGGATTGTCAACTCAGTGTGATGCTAGCGAACTGAGGCATTGATGTCGAGCGGGCGGAACGCTCGGTTGATCGCTGGGCGCCGTATACTTTGCTCGGTGAAGATTTACACGAAAACCGGCGACGCGGGTGACACCAGTCTGTTCGACGGCACGCGGGTGCGCAAGACCGACCCGCGCGTGGTGGCCTACGGCGAGGTCGATGAGCTGCAAGCATGCGTTGGCGTGGTGCGGGCAGCCAGCCTGCCGCCGGACCTCGACGAGATGTGCGTCACGATCCAGCGCGACCTGTTCGCGCTCGGGGCCCGGCTTGCCGATCCGTCCCGCAAGATCGCCACCCGCGTGGCGAAGATCGTCATCAGCGACGACAGCATCAAGACGCTCGAAGGATGGATCGATCGTCTCGACACCGAGATTCCACCGTTGCGCCATTTCATCCTGTCCGATGGCTGCCCGGCGGGCGCGTCGCTGCACCTGGCACGCACGGTCTGCCGCCGCGCCGAGCGCGCGGTGCTGTCGCTCGGCAAGGACGCCGTGGAGCCGGTCGTGATCGTGTACCTGAACCGGCTGTCGGATCTGTTGTTCACGATGGCACGGGCCGCCAACCATCGTGCCGGGGCATCCGAAACACCATGGTGAGCCTGTCTCGACGAAGCCCTGGCGCAGCCGGATGAGCGCAGTCGACGAGGCGTATCGCGCCTGTCAGGACCTCGCACAGTCGCACTACGAGAACTTTCCCGTCGCCTCCCGGTTGATGCCGGCGCACCTGCGCAAGCACGTGGCGGCGGTTTACGCGTTCGCGCGTACCGCGGACGATGTCGCCGATGAACCGGGCCGCGAGCCTGACGAGCGCCTGCGGCTGCTTGCCGAGTGGCGAAGCCGGCTGCACGGCCTGGCTCCCGGATCCCGGCCTGCCCTGCGCGCAGTCGAAGGGATCCCTGATTCGATCTTCGTGGCGCTCCACGACACCATCGAGCGCTTCGATCTTCCGTTGGCGCTGTTCGACGATCTGCTCGATGCGTTCGCACAAGACGTCACCACGCATCGATACCAGACGTGGCCGGCGGTGCTCGACTACTGTCGCCGGTCAGCCAATCCCGTCGGTCGGCTGGTGCTGCGGTTGAGCGGCTATCGAGACGATCGACTCGATCATGCGTCAGACGCGGTCTGCACGGCCTTGCAGCTCACGAACTTCTGGCAGGACCTGGCGATCGACTGGTCGCGGGGACGACTCTACGTGCCTCAGGACATCTGGAGCGCGCACCGGGCCGATCCAGCCACGCTGAACAGCGGGCGCATGACCGCTGCGTGGACGGCGTCGATAGGCGACTGCGCTCAGCGCACGCGCGAGCTGTTCGCCGACGGCCGGGCGGTGTGCGACGGCGTCAGCGGCCGCCTGAAGTACGAGTTGCGTGCCACGTGGCTCGGCGGCACGCGCATTCTGGCCCGGCTGGATCGCGGCCGCTACGACGTGTTCCGAGCCCGGCCCACGCTCGGCTCAATCGACGCATTAGTGATAGCGTGTGGAACGCTGCTGTGGCGAGAGACACGTCCTTCTCCTACTCGTTCCTAGTCCTGCCGGCCGAGCAGCGCCGCGCCATCGGCGCGGTCTGGGACTTCTGCCGCGCGGTGGACGATGCGGTGGATGAGACACCGGATCGGATGCTGGCCGCGCACCGGGTCGCCGAGTGGCGCGCCGAAGTGGCGAGACTGTTTGGTGGCGAGACCCCGGTCACCGCACAGGGCCTGGCGCTCAAACCATTCGTCGGGACGTTGTCGCTGTCCCGCCAGCCGTTCGACGATCTCGTAGACGGCGTCGAGATGGATCTCGGCACGCCCCGCTATCAGACCTTCGATCAACTGGTTGGCTATTGCCGCAGGGTGGCATCGGCCGTCGGCGGCATGTGCATCGAGGTATTTGGCTGCCGCGATGCCATCGACTACGCATTCAATCTTGGCATCGCGCTGCAGGTGACGAACATCATCCGCGACATCAGCGGCGATCTGCAGAACGGCCGCGTCTATCTTCCGCTCGACGACCTGTCGCGGTTTGGGGTCACCGAAGCCACGCTCGCGGAGCGCCGCGTCACCGAACCGGTCCGGACACTGCTGGCGTTCGAGTGCCAGCGGGCACGCCAGTACTTTGCCGCGGCCCAGCGCGCCATGCCGGCCGGCGACGGACACAAACTGGTCGCCGCCGAGATCATGGGCGGCATCTACTTCGAGATCCTGCAGCGCATCGAACGCCGCGGCTACGACGTGTTCAGTGAGCGCGTGCGCGTGCCGAAACTGGTGCGCGCACGGATCGCGCTGCAGATCTGGGCGAGGTCGCAGTTGTCCGCCTGCGGCCTGACGCGATCCGCCAGAGCATGATCGACCCTCGCCTAGGCTCCCAGCTTCGCCAGGGCTTCGGCGGCCAGCCCGGCGCGACCGGGTCGTTCGACGCCATTGTGATTGGCGGCGGCTGCGCCGGCTTCAGCGCGGCGACGGCGCTGTCCGGCGACGGTGCGCGCGTGCTGGTGCTGGAAGCGCGCCCCGGCCTGGGCGGCCGCGCCACCGCCTTCACCGATCCCGCCAGCGGCGAGCGCGTCGACAACGGGCAGCACATCCTGATGGGGTGCTATGACGATACCTTTGCGTTCCTGCGCCGCATTGGTGCCGCGGACCGGGTGACGTGGCAGACCGGCCTGCAGGTGCCGATGATCGATCGCGCCGGTCATCACAGCGTGCTGTCACTGCCCGCGTTGCCGCCGCCGCTGAACTTTCTTGCGGGTGTGCTGGCGTGGGAGGCGCTGGGTTGGACTGAGAAGTTGTCCGTGCTGCGGATCGGAAAGACCCTGAGCGCGAGTCCGGCTGACCACCTTCGCCAGGGCGATGGCGATCAAGAAGCCGGGCGCCAAGCGAACGGACCTGAAACCGTGCGTGCCTGGCTGCAACGTCGCGGGCAGGCGCCACGATTGTGCGAGTTGTTCTGGGAGCCGCTGGCGCTGGCGGCGCTGAATCAATCGATCGATCAGGCCGAGGCGTCCGCATTCCGGCGTGTGCTGGCGCGGGTGTTTGGCCCCGATCCGGCCGCCGCGGCGCTGGTGTTGCCCGCGGTACCGCTCGACGATATGTACGCCGGGCCGTCGCGCGACTGGCTGCAGCAGCGCGGCAGCGAGGTGCGCGTCAACGCGCCGGCGAAAGTGGTGATCGATGGCGCGCGCGTGACGGGCGTTCGTGTGCGCGACGAGATGATCGACGCGCCGGTCGTCATTTCGACCGTGCCCTGGTTTGGCTTCGGTGCGTTGTTCGACGCCCCGCCGCCTGAACTCGCGGAGACGATTGCGAATGCCGCTGCGCTGGGGAGCCTGCCGATCGTCACGGTGAACCTGTGGTTCGATCGAGCGGTGATGCACGAACCGCTGGTCGGTCTTCCTGGCCGCAATTTTCAGTGGGTGTTCGATCGCCGCTCGCTGGTCGGCGGAGCGGCTTCGCACCTGTCAATGATCTCCAGCGGCGCGGACACCATCGTCTCGCGCCCGAACGCAGAGCTCGCCGCGATGGCGCTGGCGGAGATCCACGAGGCATTGCCGTCCACCAGAACGGCCGAATTGAAGAAGGCGGTTGCGGTGCGAGAGAAGCGATCGACATTCTCCCTGTCGCCCGACGCGCCCCCGCGCCCTGGCACCCGCACCGCCGTCGAGGGGTTCCTGCTGGCGGGCGACTGGACCGACACCGGGTTGCCGGCGACGATTGAATCGGCCGTGCTCTCCGGTCACCGGGCAGCAGCATGCACAAAGGCGCGGAGGACAAAATGAACGCCGTGCCCGGTGTCTCCGTGGCGCATCCTCATGACGTCAGTCCTGGTCCACGACTCGGAAGTTGCGCTGAAGGGGAAGAACCGATCGTGGTCCGTCGGCCGGCTGGTCCGCCACATCCACGGCGCCCTCGCCGGGCTGCATGTGAAGGAAGTGCGCACGCCGATCGGCCGGATCGAGATTGTGCTGGGGCAGGACGCCGCGCTCCCGGCATCGCCTATTGCTTCATCGGCAAGGAGGCCGGAGTCGGTGGCCTGCCCACCGGCACCGGTGGCCGCCTCGTGGCGCTGCTGTCCGGCGGCATTGACTCACCTGCGGCCGCCTGGCGGATGATGCGCGGCGGCTGTTTCGTGACGGTCATGCACTTCCACAGCGCGCCGTTCCTGTCGAATGCGTCCCAGGAGAAAGCGCGCAAGCTGGCGGAAGTCCTGACTACTCATCAACTGCGATCGAAGCTGTAGATGGTGCCGTGTGGCGAGCTGCCGCGGCAGCTTACCGTCAGCGTCGCCGGCGACCTTCGTGTGATCATCTACCGCCGCATGGTGCTGCGCATCGCGCAACGCATTGCCCGCGATGTGTGCGCTGGCGCGCTGGTCACCGGCGATGTCGTTGGACAGGTCGCGCCGCAGACCCTGGACAACATGACCACCATCGATCGGGCGAGTCACATGACGATCCTGCGGCCGCTGGTCGGCATGGATAAGGAAGAGATCATCACGACCGCTCAGAAGATCGGCACATTCGCAGTATCAATCCGGCCGGACGAGGACACCTGCACCCTGTTCACGCCCCGGCACCCCGAAACCCACGCGCACCGCCGCACCAGCGACGACGTCGAGCGGGCACTGCCCGTGGATACCATGGTCGAATCGGCAACATCCGCGGCCATCGTCGAACAGCTGACGCACCCCTCTAAACCGGTTTAGACTAAGGCGTCATGCCCACAGTCGAAGAGCTTCTCGGCTCCGAAGCCGCCGGCCTGCTCCAGCACCAGTGCAAGACGATTGCGAAGGAATCGCTGCACCTGCCCGGTCCTGACTTCGTTGAGCGGATCCACCTGCAGTCCAACCGCCCGAGCCAGGTGCTCGGGCGGTTGCAGTCGATGTTCGATCACGGCCGCCTCGCGGGCACCGGCTACGTGTCCATCCTGCCGGTAGACCAGGGCATCGAGCACTCCGCCGGCGCGTCGTTTGCACCGAACCCGATCTACTTCGATCCCGAGAACATCGTGAGGCTGGCGATCGAGGGCGGCTGCAACGCCGTGGCCTCCACGCTCGGCGTGCTGGGCCTGTGCTCGCGCAAGTACGCGCACCGGATTCCCTTCATCCTGAAGTTCAACCACAACGAGTTCATCTCCTATCCCAACAGCTACGACCAGATTCGCTTCGCCAGCGTCAAGCAGGCGTTCGACATGGGCGCGGCCGGCGTGGGCGCGACGATCTACTTCGGCTCTGAAGAATCGAAGCGGCAGCTGCAGCAGGTGTCGGAGATGTTCCAGCACGCGCACGAGCTCGGTATGTTCACCGTGCTGTGGTGCTACCTGCGGAATTCCGCGTTCAAGATCAAGGACACGGACTTCCACCTGGCCGCCGACCTCACCGGACAGGCCAACCATCTCGGCGTGACCATCGAGGCCGACATCATCAAGCAGAAACTGCCGGAGACCAACGCGGCCGGCTACACCACCATCAACTTCGGCAAGACGCACAAGAAGGTCTACTCGGATCTGTCCAGCGATCATCCGATCGACATGACGCGCTATCAGCTGGCCAACTGCTACATGGGCCGCGCCGGGCTGATCAACTCCGGCGGCGCGTCGTCGGGCGAGAGCGATCTCAAGGACGCGGTCAAGACGTCGGTGATCAACAAGCGCGCCGGCGGCATGGGCCTGATCTCCGGGCGCAAGGCCTTCCAGCGCCCCATGAAGGAGGGCGTGGCGCTGCTCAACGCCATTCAGGACGTCTACTCGAACAACCACATCACCATCGCGTGACGCGCCTGGGCCCGCCGAAGCCGGTCGCGACGGCCGGCGCGATAGCGGCCATCGTCCTCGTCGCGGGGGCATTGTCGTTGTCGCGGCCCGGCTATTCCGTCGACGAAGAGTTCACCGTGTTTGCGGTGCGCGGCATCGACGCGCACGGAATTCCCCTGCTGCCTTCCCGGCTGATTTACGACCGCGGACTCGGCTACTCGTATGCGGGCTGGCTGGCGAAGTCGCTCACCGGCGCGGAGCTGCCGGCGTATCGCGCCATCAGCCTGGTCTGCGCGGCGATGTCGGTGTTCCTGGCGTTCGTGCTGATGCGCCGGGTCGCAAACGAGCTGGCGGCGTTGCTTGGCGCGCTGCTGCTCGCGACGTCGATGCCGTTCTGGGCGACGGCGACCACCGGCAGGTTTTACGCGCCGTTCCTGGTGATCTTCCTCGCCTACCTGATCTGCCTGACACACCGCTCCTACTGGATCCTGATCGTGGTCCTTGGCGCCGCCGCCCGGCTGACCCACGAACTCGGATTCCTGTTGGCCGCGGCGCCGGCGGTATGTGTCCTGGTCGCGTCGGGCAACCGCCGTCACTGGTTCAAGGTGACCGCGGCCACGGTGTTGGGGCTGGTGGTTGGGCAGGCGGTGTTGTTCCTGCTGCACTACTCCGCGCCGTCGAGCGGCGAGACGATGGTGCGGCGATTCTTCCTGTGGCAGGTGTTGAACCTGTTCGAGCGGCCTGGTGGCCGTCAGTTCATGGTTCCGCTGGTGGTGCTGACCGCCGGTGTGCTGATCGCGCCGCGGCGGGCGTGGACGGTGGCGGTCAGCGCCCTGGCGGTCGCGGCAGCGATCGTCTCGTTTTCAATCGCGCAGGCCACCAACAGCGCGGCGCTGTCGTGGCCGCTGGTGCAGTCGGTCCTGGTGGAGGGCTCACGTTATCCGCTCGACATGTTCTGGCACATGTTGCGTCTGACGCCGCTGACGATCGCCATCGCGTTGCTGTGCATCGCCTACCGCGCTCGACACGCGTGGCCGGCGTCGCACCGTGCCGCGCACGCGCTGTGGATGGGATGGGTGCTGTGGTTCGGCTTCATCGAGTCCGGGATCACCACCAACTACCTGTTGCTGCCGACGGCGCTCGTGCTGATGGCGATCGCGGTGGACGTGAGCTCGATCGGCGTGCCGCGGGCGGCGATAGCGGCCATCGTGCTGGCCGTGGGCGTGGAGCAGTGGCGGTCGATGCCGCTGGATGCCGCGCGCCCGACGATCGTGGGTGGCGGCATCGAAGAGATCCGCGCCGAGCTCCAGCCCACCGATCGCATCGCCTGTACCGACGAACTTGGCTGCATGATGCTGGTGGGCCGAATCGATCGCTGGCTGGCGCTGGACGACTACCTGCGCGAGCGCTTCCTGGTGCGACGGGGAGACGGGCCGGCGACCGGCGTCTACACCGGCGTGCCGGCGGCATTTCGCCCGGCGGACCTGTTCTCGCCCTTCGACTCGGGTGACGCGGAACGAAGCCTCGCTCAAGGCAAGCCGGTGGAGGCCGGATCGCTGCCCGATCGAGTGGTGATCGTCGACATCTTCAAGGAATATCCCATCGGTCACTCGCGAACGTGGCTGCCGAAGGCCATTGAAGAGGATGGTCTGCAGGTCGTCCCGCTGCTCGAAACACCGCAGTTGCGCGTCTTGCAGGTGTCGCCTCCGAAACGACTCGTCCGTCGCGCTGACTGACAACCTTCGCACCGGCACGGCGGGCGCAGAAGGCGGGTCCGATCGAACCATCTGTATCAGCAGTGAAATCTGTGGCCTAGATCTCGTCCTGCAACTGGTCGATGTAGTCGCGTAGCGCCTCACGAGTGCTCCGAAACGCGAGGTCGTCCCAGGGGATCTCATCCAGCTCGAACTCCCGGATCTCGAGGCCCTCGTCATCGGTGGACAGGTCACCCGAGAGCATGGTCGCCGCGTAGACGATGATGACTGGCGCTCGGCCGGGATACGAGTAGATGTTGATCAGGCGGTCGAGGCGCACGTCGAGTCCCGCCTCTTCACGCGCTTCCCGGATCGCCGCCAGGGTGATTTCCTCGCCACGGTCGACGTAGCCCCCCGGAAACACCCACTTGCCGTAGCCGGGTTCGATGGCCCGTTTTACCAGGACGACCTTGCCGCTGGGGACCCTGATGATCGTGCCCACCGCGATCTTCGGATCCAGGTAGAACACGAATCCGCAGGCAGCGTTGGTGCAGACCAGCCGCTTGGGCTCCGTGATCTTCAGGACGCGAGGCTCGAGCGGGCTGCCGCAGATCGGGCAGAACTTATACGGCGGGGTCTGGTCGTGTGAGTGCATTTTGGCGGGGCCGGCGACCCCGGATCCAACGCCCAAGTATAAAATCTGAAGATGTCGATTTTGAAGGTCGCCCGCATGGGCCACCCCGTCCTTCGCGCGAAGGCCAGGACGGTGGACAAGTTGGAACTCAAGAGCCAGGCGGTGCAGCAGTTCATCGACAGCATGATCGACACCATGCACGAGTACTCCGGTGTCGGCCTCGCCGCGCCACAGGTGCACGAAAGCCTCCGGGTCTTCGTGGCGATGCTGGACGCAGACGGCCGGGGTGAAGGCGATACGGTGGTCTTCATCAACCCGGAAATCACGCCGATTGGCGACGCCAGGGTCGACGGCTGGGAGGGCTGCCTCAGCATTCCGGACATTCGCGGGCGCGTGCCGCGCGCCCAGCACATCAAGGTGTCGGCGCTCGATCGAACCGGCAAGCGCTTCGAGCTCGAGCTCGAGGATTTTCCCGCCCGGGTCGTCCAGCACGAAACCGACCATCTCGATGGCGTGCTGTTCTTCGACCGCATGAAGTCGTTCGAAACGCTGACCTATCTTGATGAGTACTCGCGCTATCACACCCGGCAGGACGACGACGATGACTAGCCAGTCGACGCCACGCCCCCGGGCGGAGATGGCCGCTAGCGTGCGGGGGCGTGGCGCAGCAGTTCCGCGCTGACGTCGAACGCGATCCGCTGGGCGACACCTCGCACGTCGTCACGCGCGCCGCGGTAGTCCGACACCCAGATCTTCCGATCGCTCGCCGCATCAACGATTCGTGCCACCACCAGAATCTCGCTCGCCTCGTCGTCTATCGAGGCTTCGACGACGTAGTTCGATCGCAAGGCCGTAGAGATCTCGCTGATCGGCCGGCGCTGGCCTTCGAACCGCATCGCGCTGGTGTACGACGCCACGCTGATGGTGCCCAGATGCGCCAACTCGCTGGTGAGCGCTTCGGTGAAGAGCGCGGAGTAGTTGCTGTTGTCGCCGCCAATCATGTTGGCTTCGATTGGCAGCACCGCCGCCGTGGGCCGGAGATCGTCGGCGGGACCGCGGTTGCGGCCGGCGAGCCAGTAGACCATGCCGGCGACCGCCAGTGCCAGCGCCAGTGCCAGCGGGATGCTGACCGCGAAGCCAGGTCGGGCACGCCGGGCTGGTTGGGCGGGTGCGGGCGGCGACGTCCGGTCGAACTGCGCGGCGTAACCACCACGCGGGAGGCTGATGCGGATGAGTGAGGCAACGCCGTTGGCGTTGTAGTACTCGTCCAGCCGGCTGCGCAGCCGCCCAGCCTCGACGCGGACAATGCAGTCCAGGCGCGGATCGTAGTTCTCGTCTCGGTCGAACACTTCGACGCCGACCGCGTACTCCTTCAGCTGGCCGGTTTCACCGGCCAGGGTCTTCTCGACGACGTATCGAAGCAGCCTGCTGAGGCGCCCCGCGCCGGCCAAACTCTTGGCGGCGAGAATTCGGTCGAGCTCGGCTCGAATCTCCTGATCCGGGATCGGTGTCACGGTGTAAGTATCCCGCGAAATTCTTCGCCAGCAGGCGGTTGTAACCGTTACAGCAACGGTAACTTACTTCGAATCCACCACTTACAGGCGCACGCTGGGCGGCATGGTCCCGTCTGATTGGGGCAGGAGGTTACCGTTCATGACCACGTTGATTCGTTCGTTGCACTTGCTGCCGTGGCGTTCTTCGCTATCACCCGCACTGGCCGGCCCGCCGCTCATTTGCCGCCAGTTCCAGACCGACGGTGGCAAGCTGATCGCCTGGGGCACCGGCCCGGCAAGGGCTCGACGCTCGCGCGCAATCTCGCGACGGCTGCGGAGTTCTTCTCACTTCTTCGTTCCCGTTCCATTCATCGTGAACATGCCGCTGTTGATGTCGAACGTGACCGTGCACTTGTCGGTACCCTGCGGCGTCATGGTGATCACCGCGTCGAACGGGTTGCCCTGAAAGTTGCCGGCGAACTTCAGGATCAAATCCTCGCCCTTCTTGCTGACGTCGGTGACCTTCTGCACCTCCGGGGCCATCTGGTTCGAGATTTCGGCGACGACCTTGCCGGCTTCATCCTTGAGCGCGACGGTCTGTTCGAAGCTGCCCTGCGGCGTGTCGAGCGCAATCGTCCACGTGCCCATCAGCGCGCCGGCGTCGGCCGGGGCGAGCTGAGCTTCGGCGGCCGTGGCCAACGGCAGCAGTGCAAACACCAACGCGAGCGTCCTGAGTATGCGGGTCATGTTTCCATTCCTTTGTTGTGAAGGGGCGCCTTTTTTCGGGGCGGTCTCCGAATCGTAGCAGATTCACTGGATGAAACTCGTTTGAAACACCCAGAACCGGGTCCGTGAAACGGCGGGCAGCGGCGTATAATTGCGCCTGTCCTCATGCCGGCCCTGGCACTGGCAACCGCGCCACCGAAAATCACGCTCCGTTCGTCGCCCGCCGTGCCGTACGACGGCGCCATTGCCGCCGCGCGCACCTGCTATTCGCCGCGGGTCATCGAACGCAGCGAAGTCACCGATAGCCAGCGCGATTCGATTGGTCCGCTCACCTTCGACGGCGGGCACCACACCGTCTTCCAGCACGCCCACTTCGAGTTCGGCCTCGAAAACATCTCGCGCCAGCTGGTCTGGAGTGTCCTGCACTCGTATCCGTTCTACAATTCCGAACAGTCCAGCCAGCGCTACGTCAAGCTGAACGAGCCGCGCGCCTTCGTGCCGCCGATCGAGGGCGAGGCGCTCGACGTCTACGAGCAGGCGGTGCTGCGCGCGTGGGATGCCTACTCGCGCCTCTCGGATCTCCTGAAAGACGACGCCTGGGCGATCCTGAAGGAGCTGCGCTACGTTCGGCCGACCAACACGCCGGATCGGCTGAAAGCCGTCGAACGCGAAGCAGTCAAGAAGGCGATCGAGACCGCGCGCTACGTGATTCCCATTGGCGCGTTCACGTCGATGGTGCACACCGTGTCGGGCATCGTGCTGCATCGCCTGCACCGGATGCTCAACGCCGGCGACGTGCCCTACGAAGCGGCGATGGTCATCGGCGCGATGGTCGATCTCGTCAAAGACGTCGATCCGATGTTTTTCGAGAAGGTCGGCTTCAGCAGCTTCGAGCGCGAGGCGCTGCCCGAGCGGTCGTTTCCGAGCGCGCGGTCGAACGGCGATGCGTTTGCCGCGGAGTTCGATCGCCGGCTCGGCGGCAGGGTGTCGCGGCTGCGCGATTGGTCCGCGGGCGCCGAGCGCGTCGTCTCCGACGCGTTGCGCGCCACCTTCGGCCTGACCACCGCCGAAATGGACGATGCAGAAGCGATCGATCGCGTGATGAATCCCGCCAGGAATCCGTATCGCGTCGACATGCTCGACGTGGCGTATCACTCGCCGATGATGCGGGCGCTCAATCACGCCAGCTACGTGTTCGAAAAGCGCCTGAGCCACACCGCCGATTCGCAGGATCAGCGTCACCGCATGGTGCCGGCGTCGCGGCCGTTGATGACGCTGGCCGATACCAGCGCGCCCGATTTCGTCACGCCGCGCCTGATTCGGCAGAATGCCGAGGCCGGCGCGGTCTACCAACAGGCCATGGCCGATGCCTGGGCGGCGAAGAACAAGCTGCTGGCGCTGGGAGTGCCGCTCGAATACGCGCTCTACATCCTGCCGAACGCCAAGTCGTTGCGGCTGGTGGAGTCGGGCTCGTTCATCGCACTGCAGCACAAGTGGACGCTGCGCACCTGCTTCAACGCGCAGGAAGAGATTTATCTGGCATCGATGGATGAGATCAGCCAGGTGCGCGCCATTCATCCGCAGCTCGGCCGCTACCTGGGTCCGCCCTGCGTGCTGCGCAACAAGATCGTGTCGCCGCGCTGCACCGAAGGCTCGCACTTCTGCGGCGTGCCGGTCTGGAACTCCTTCCCCGCCGCCGAGCGCCGACTCTAAACGTGTCGATCCCGATCCTTCCCTGGATCGCGCATCTCTATACCGCGTCCGGCATCGTCCTGGCGCTGCTCGCCACCATGATGACGTTCGCTCAGGAGTTCCGCGCGGCGTTCGCCTATCTCGTGGTCGCGACATTCGTAGACGCGACCGATGGCTGGCTGGCGCGCGCCCTGCGCGTCACAGATCGGCTGCCGCAGTTTGACGGCGCGTTGATGGACAACCTGATCGACTACCTCACCTACGCGTTCGTCCCGGCGTTGATCGTGTGGCAGGCTGAACTGGTGCCGTCGGCGTTGCCGGTGTGCGCGGCGATGCTGGTATCGAGCCTGTACGGCTTCGCGCACGCCGATGCCAAGGTCGAGCGCCACGGCGAGCACTTCTTCACCGGCTTCCCGTCCTACTGGAACATCGTCGTGGCCTACCTCTACATCGCGGGCATGGCCCCGGCGGCGAATGCCGCCGTCCTCATCGTGCTGGTGGTGCTGGTGTTCGTGCCCATCCGTTACGCGTATCCGTCGCGGATGAAGACGCTGCAGCGTCCGACACTGGCGCTGGCTACAATGTGGAGCCTCCTGTTTGCGTGGATGATCTGGAGGCTGCCGGCCAGGGACGGTCCGTGGCTGATGCTCTCGTTGTTCTTCCCGGTCTATTACAGCGCGCTGTCGTTGTGGCTGCAGACCGGCGGGCGCGCCGGCAAAGACTAGATGTCGCCGTTAGTCGTCATTTTCGTCACCGTCTTCATCGACCTGCTCGGCTTCGGCATCATCATTCCGTTGCTGCCGTTCTACGCGGAGTCGTTGGGCGCCTCCGCGTTCATGATCGGCCTGCTCGGCACCAGCTTTTCGCTGATGCAGTTCCTGTTCTCGCCGATCTGGGGGCGCTGGTCGGACCGCGTTGGGCGCAAGCCGATCATCCTGGTCGGCCTGATGGGATCGTGCCTGTCGTACCTCGGCATGGCGCTGGCGACGTCGTTGCCGCTGCTGTTTGCGGCGCGCATTGTCGGCGGCATCGCCGGCGCGAACATCCCGACCGCTCAGGCCTACATTGCCGACGTGACCACGCCGGAGAATCGTGCCCGCGGCATGGGCATGGTCGGCGCGGCGTTTGGCCTCGGGTTCATCTTCGGACCCGCGATCGGCGGCATCCTGAGCCGCGTCAGCCCCGAGACCCCAATGTGGTTCGCGTCTGCGCTGTGCTTGGCCAACTGCATCGCGGCCTGGTTCCTGCTGCCTGAATCGCGCGCGGTCAATCCGTCGACGCGGTCGCTCGGCCGGATGGAGGCGTTCAGGCATGCGATGAGCAGGCCGACGCTGCTGCTGTGCCTTGGCCTGTTCTTCCTCGTCACCCTCGCGTTTTCGGGCTTCGAGGCCACGTTCGCGATCTTCAGCGAAGCGAGGTTCGGTTTCACCGCGTCGACGATCGGCTTTCTGTTCGCGTTCATCGGCGTGGTGCTGGCGCTGGTCCAGGGCGTGCTCGTCCACAAGGCGGTGAAGATGGTCGGCGAACGGCGGCTGATTCCGCTGGCGATTGGCGCGGTGGCGATCGGCCTCGGCCTGGTGCCCTTCGCGTGGAGCGTGCCGACCCTGCTCGTCGCCCTGGGTGTGCTGGCGGCCGGCATGGGCTTCAACAGCCCCTCGATCACGGCCATGGTCTCGAAGCTGGCCGACACCGACGACCAGGGCGGCATCCTCGGCCTGGCGCAGTCTCTCTCCAGCCTTGGCCGCGTGGTTGGCCCGGCATGGGGTGGTTATCTCTACGATACCTACGGCATGTCGATGCCGTACGTGAGCGCGGCGATGCTGATGCTGATCGCCTGCGCGATCTCGGTCGTGGGGCTTCGCCGGACGGCATGAAACCGGTCTTCCTGCACGCCGGCAACCCTGGTCCGATCACCGGCGACGGGAACTGGACCTACCTGATCGGCAATGAGCGGCCGCTGCTGATCGATGCCGGAGTCGGCAATCAGGCCCACCTCGATTCAATCGCAGCGGCGGCGCCCAATGGTCTGGCGCACGTTCTCGTCACGCACGCGCACGCCGATCACATGGCCGGCGTGCCGGCGATACAGGAGCGCTGGCCGGCCGTGAAGTTGTCCAAGCTTTTGTGGCCGGAGCGCGATCCGAGCCTGGCCTGGTACGGACTGGAAGACGGCGCGATTGTGACGACCGACGAGGGCGATCTCACGGTGCTGCACACGCCCGGTCATGCACCGGATCATGTGTCGCTGTGGCATGCCGAGTCGCGAACCCTGTTCGTCGGCGACATGCTGGTGCAGGGCAATACCGTCGTCATCCTGGCCTCGCATGGCGGCAGCCTCGCAGCCTACCTTCAGTCGCTCGACCGGATGCTGCGGCTGAATCCGGCACGCGCGCTTCCCGCACACGGCCCGGTGATCGAGGATCCCGTGGCGTTGATCCATCGCTACATCGCTCATCGGGCCCAGCGCGAGGCGCAGGTCCTGGCGGCGCTCGCCACAGGGCTGTCCACCGTCGAGGCAGTCGCGTCGTCGATGTATCCGGGCCTGGCGATGGAGCTGATTCCGATGGCGCGCGAGAGCGTGCTGGCGCACCTGCAGAAGCTGGAAGAGGAACGACGGGCGGTTCGAGACGCCGATCGCTGGTCGAAGCCGTAATCGCCGCGCGGCGCGCGGCAAGACGATGCTGCACTGGCGAGGCGTCGCCAGCGACGACGCCGGTTGGCGGAGCCTGGCCAGCTATACTTAGCCGCCAAAGGGTGCGCACGGTTGGAATCGCGGCCACGGCATTCCTGCTGGTCTGCGCCGTGCTGTCGGTGGCAACCGGCCAGCAGATCGTGACGAGATCGACAGATAGTACCATTGGCTGAACAGGCCTCCGGGCCTCCAGGCCTCCACGATTCATATGGACAAAGTCATCGACTTCATCAACGTCAACCGCGATCGCTACATCGATGAGATGAAGCGATATCTGGCCATCCCCAGCATCAGCGCGCTCCCCGAACACAAGGGCGACGTCCGCAAGTGTGCGGAGTGGACGCGCAACGAAATGCAGCGGATTGGGCTGCAGAATTGCCGCCTCGAAGAGACGCCCGGCCACCCGGTGGTCTACGGCGAGTGGCTCGGCGCTGCCGGCGCGCCGACGATTCTGTTTTACGGGCACTACGACGTCCAGCCTGTCGATCCTCTCCACCTGTGGACGTCGCCGCCCTTCGAGGCGACGATTCGCGACGGCGAAATCTATGCGCGAGGCTCGGCCGACGACAAAGGCCAAGTGTTCATGCACTTCAAGGCCGTGGAAGCGCACCTGACACAGCACGGCCGCCTGCCCGTCAACATGAAGTTCCTGATCGAGGGTGAAGAGGAAGTCGGCAGTGCCAATCTGGATAACTACATCAAGGGCCACAAGCACCTGCTGACGGCTGACGTGGTCGTGATCTCGGACTCGCCGATGTTCGATCGCGGCATTCCGTCGATCTGCTACGGCCTGCGCGGCCTGACGTACTTCCAGATCGACATGCGCGGCAGCAAGTCGGATCTGCACTCCGGCTCGTTCGGCGGCGCCGTGGCGAATCCCGCGATGGTGCTGGCGCAGGTGTTGGCGCAGATGAAGGACAAGAGCGGCCGCATCAAGATCGATGGTTTCTACGACGATGTGGTGGATCTGCGTCCGGAGGAGCGCGCCGAGTGGGAGAAGCTGCCGTTCAACGAGAAGAAGTACAAGGCGGAACTCGGCGCGCCGAAGCTGTTCGGTGAGACCGGCTACACCACGCTCGAGCGGGTGTGGGCCCGTCCGACCTTCGAAGTGAACGGCCTGTTGTCGGGGTTCACCGGGGAAGGCGCCAAGACGGTGTTGCCGGCCGTGGCGATGGCCAAGGTCAGCATGCGCCTGGTGCCCAATCAGAATCCGCAGAAGATCGGCGACCTGTTCGAGGAGTACGTGAAGAAGGTGACGCCGAAGACCGTGGAACTGCACATCACGCGGATGCACGGCGGCAAGCCGTGGATGACGGCGTTCGACAACCCCTACGTGCAGGCCGCCGGCCGCGCCATCGAACTGGGCTTCGGCCAGCGCCCGGTGTTCAACCGCGAGGGCGGATCGATCCCGGTCGTATCGACGTTCCAGGAAGAACTCGGAGTACCGTGCGTGCTGTTCGGCGTCGGCTTGCCCGACGAGAACGCGCACGCGCCCGACGAGAAGCTCGATCTCGGAAACTTCCACAACGGCGTGATCGCCGCGGCGTATCTCTACAAGGAGATCGGCGAGCTGAAGATTGGTGGCTAGTTCAGCCCTTCCCTCAAGAAGGCGACCATCGGCGGAATGGTCTTCGCCGGGTCTTCCAGGTGCGGCACGTGGCCCAGACCTGGAATCAGGTGCAGCCTGCCGTTCTTGTTGGGCACGGTGTCGGCGAGCACCTTCATCCGGTCCTGGAAGAGTGTGACCGTGCCCGGCAGGATGTCTTCCGCGCCGCCAAACGCCAGCGTCGGCGCCTGAATGTGCGCCCAGTCGTAGACGACCGGGTCCGACTGGATCACGCTGCCGGTGAGCGATTGCACCATCGCCAGCCGCGGCCAGTCCGCGCCCAGTGTCCACGCATAGCGGATGCGCGCGTACTTCTCGAATTCGTCGTTCCACGCCGACGGGTCGTGCGCCACGTAACGCATCAGGCCGGCCTTCACGCTTTGATAGGTCGCCCCCAACGCGGTCTTGTATGCCGCGTCGACGCTGCCAGGCGCGCGCCCGTGGCGGGTATCCGATAACCCAATCGGGTTGTAGATCAGCACCCGCTCAGCGACCTTGGGATAGAGCGACGCGAAGCGCGCCGCCACCATGCCGCCCATCGAATGGCCGATGATCATCGCGCGCTCGATCTTCAGGCTCTGAAGGATGGCGTGTGAGTTTCGCGCCATGTCGTTCAGGTTGTAGGGGATGATCGGCTTCGACGAACGGCCGTAGCCAATCTGATCGACGACCACCACGCGGAAGCCTACCTTGCGCAGCGCATCGATGATGGTCCCGAAGTAGAAACCGGCGAAGTTGTGCCCGTGGAAGATCATCACGGTGTGGCCGTTGGCCGTGCCCTGCGGCGCGACGTCCATGAAAGCCATGCGCACGTCCTGGCCATAGAGCGTCAGCGGCAGGTAGCTTGACGGATACGGATACGGACACTCTTCGCAGGTAATGCTGCCCGGTGTGACATCGGGGGCCGCCGCCTGCGGCTTGGCGGTCTGGGCGTGAAGGGCCGAGGCGACGAAGCCGACCAGGCCGGCCGCCAGGGCGAATGTGCTGAGCATGCTCATCGCAAGGAATCTTATTGCAGGTTGTGGTGCAATTTCTGCCCCAGTCAATCCTCTTCAGGAATGGGAGCCACACCAGGCGCTGATGGACATCGCCGAGATCGTCGAGCGTGCGCGCGAGCGCCTGCTGAACTTCGTGCGCCGGCGGGTGCCGCACGCCGAGGACGTCGAGGACATTGCCCAGGAGGTCTTCTTCGAGCTGGTCGAGGCGAACCGCAAGCTGATGCCGATCGATCACGTCAGCGGCTGGCTGTTCCAGGTCGCGCGCAATCGCCTTGTCGATCTGTTCCGGCTACAGCGACCCTGCCAGGAGTTCAACACGCGACACGGACGGTGACGAGGAACGAGCAAATGGGTCAGGAAATCGCGACGGAGATTGCGCACGGGATTGCGAGGACGATCGCCATCGGCATCGCGCGCCGGCTGAGATCAGTTCAGCTGCGCCACCCGGCGGCGCAGCGTCTTGACGTGTTCCCAGACCTGCTCGGTCTCTTTCCTCTGGTCGTCGTCTTGTTCGGCCAGCCGCGCGACCTTCAGGTATTCCTCGAGGTCGCGGAGGGCGTGCGAGAAGTCGTTCATGTGGTAGGCGAGCAGGCCGCGGTCGCGCAGATCGGCCAGTGAGGCCGGCTGCAGCGCCAGCAACGCGTCGGTGGTGGCGCGCGCCTGCGGGAACGAGTGCATCTTCACGTACAGCTTCTTGAGATTGAGCAGCATCCGCACCAGGATCTGCCGGCGCGAGGCCCGGGCCAGCAGCGACGGCTCGAACGCGGCCTCGTTCATGTGCGGTTGCAGCAGCCGGCGGCACTCCGCTTCATTCAGGATCGCGCCGCCGTGGAAGGGATCCACGATCAGGCCGTCGTTCGGATCGTCGGTGTGGAGATCCTGCAGGCACCGCACCAGGAAGTGTCCAGGGAAATTGATGCCCTGGGCACGCACGCCGGCGCGACGCGACACTTCGATGTATATCAGGGCGATGGTGATCGGAATGCCCTTCTTCCGATCCATCACATTGTTCAGGCAGCTGTTGCGCGGGTCGTCGAACTGCTCGCGGTTGCCGGCAAATCCCAGCTCGCCGAACAAGAAGCGATTGACGGCATCAATGCGGGCGCCGAGCGGCGCATCATGTCCAGGATCCTTCGCGACGAAATGGAACGCCGCATCGCCCATGTGCTCCAGCCGGTTCAGATACGGCGCCGGGTCGAGGCGCGGGTATTCGATGCGCGCCACCAGGAAGGCGGGCGCCGCCAGGTCCGGACCGGGCCGATCCGCGGCGTCGGCGATCTGTTCAGCGAGGGTCTTCGGCACAGCAGCCAGTATGCCGTATCCAGTAGCCGGCTACTGGCTACTGGCGACCATCGTGTCCAGGGCGTCGAGCGTCAGCGCATGGAGGCCCGCCACCACCAGCTCGGCGTCGGCGCGCAGTTCGGCTGCGGGATACGTGTTCGTGACCGCGACGCACCGCAAATCCGCCCCGCGAGCCGACACCAGGCCCCAGTGCGAGTCTTCGATCGCGACCGAGCGCCACGCCACGAGATCGCGCCGGCAGTGCGCGCGCAGACGCGCGAACGCAGTCCGGTACGGGTCGGGATGCGGCTTGCTTCGTTCTGTTTGATCGGCGCCCACGATCACGGGAAAGAGCGCGCGAATGCCGGCCCGCTCGAGCACGTCCTCGATCTCGTGGGTCAGCGCGCCTGAGGCGATCGCGATCGGCACACCGGCGCTGACCGCCGAGCGGATGAAGTCGGCGGCGCCGGGGAACAGCATTTCGCCGGCCGCGGCGAGCGACTCGTAGCGCTCGCCCTTGCGGGCGATGAGATTGGTGACGCGCTGGTCGTCCATCGGCAGGCCGAAGTCCTTGCCCACCGCCTTGAACACACCCACATCGTCATAGCCGAGATACTTCTGGAGATAGTCCTCGGTGGAGATCGTCACGCCCTCGGGCGCCAGGATCTCCTGATACGAACGCAGGTGCAGCCGTTCGCTGTCGGCGATGACGCCGTCGAAGTCGAAGACGATGGCCTGCAGCGCATTCAAGGCGTCGCCGCTTCCGGCTTGTGCAGCTTCTCGCCCGCGCGAATCTGGGTGTCGAGGCGGTTTTCCTTCGGCGGGAACGGGCAGTCGTAGTCCTCGTTGTAGTAGCAGTACGGGTGATAGGCGACGTTGAAGTCGACCAGGTAGATGCCGGTCGCCGTCGGGTCGAGCTCCATGTAACGCCCAGCTGGATACGTTTCTTTCCCGCTGGTGAGATCGGCGAACGGCACGAACAGCCGGCTGGAGCGCGGCTCGGTCACCTCCATGAAGGCAGTCAGCCGCAGCGGCTGGCCCTTGACGGTGAACTTCAGCGTGCCGATGCGCTCGATGTCGCGGATCTTGCCGGTCGACGTCGGCACCTGGATGCGCACGCGATCCGGCGCTGGCTCGAGCGTCGCCGGGACGGCGTAGCTTTCATCGATCGGGTAGTACGCCAACGGCAACAGCACGGCCTTCTTGTCGGCCGGGATTGGGGAATCGGGACCGGTCTTGAACGCCTCGTCCTTGGCCGCGCGGATCCCGGCAATCTTGGCGGGATAGTCCTCTTCCACCGGCTGCGACCCGCAGGCACTCAGCGCCAGAATCGCAAGAAATACACAACCTCGCACGATGTCACTATAGCGCGGCTGCTGTAGACAGGCCACGGAGACACGGAGGCACGGAGCTATTCCAGGAAACGCCAGTGCCGCCAGGCGCACCGTTTTCCAAGAATTGCCCCGCGTCTCCGCGCCTCCGAGGCGTATTAGAACAGCGACTGGACGAAGATCAGCACCGCTGACGCGGCAGCGAGCTGCAGGGCGAGGGCCGTGCGGTCGCGGAGGAACAACACGCCGAGCACCAGGAACACGCCGCCGGCGAACAGGAAGTTCCAGTACAAGTCGCGCATGCCTTCCTGGATGCCGGTGGTGCCGGCGCGGCGGCGGGTCGTGTCAATGATCGCGTTGGCGATCTCGCGATCGGTCTCGCGATCCATCTCGTAGTACCTGCCGCCACCTGCGGTGGCGATGCGGGTCAGCTCGGCGCGGTTCAAGACCGATCGCACCGCGGCCTGGCCCTGCTCGCGCTTGGGATCGGGAATGATCCCGCCCGCCGTCGTGCCGACGCCGACCACCGTCACGGGAATGCCGCGGCCGTTCGCCAACGCCAGCGACTTGGCCACCTCGCCGCTCCATGACTGGCCGTCGGAGATCAGCACGAACGCGCGCGCGTTGTTGGCCTCCGGCAGCTTGGCGGTGAGGGCCGCCGTCTTGCGCAGCTCCTCGTCCTTTTCGATCAACCGCATGCCCCAGTAGATGCCGCGCTCGATGTTCGTGTCCCACGTGCCGTCGTCTTCCAGACGGAACGGCGAGCGGTCCTCGAGATGATCGAGGAAGAAGAAGTAGGTATTCGGATCCTTGGTCAGCCGGATCTGCGGCGTGGCCATGTGCGCAAACAGCGCCAGCGCGACGCGGTCGTTGTCCCAGCGCAGCGCTTCACCGAGGGTGCGCAGGAGGCGCATCGAGCGCTGCCAGCGGTTGCCCTTGACGTCGGTCACGTGCATCGACGCCGACCCGTCCTGGAGCACCACGAGATCGACACCGGCGGTGCGGACCAGCGAGGTGACGGCCTGCGGCTTGGCGAGCGCCAGGATGGCCGTGCCCGAGGCGAGCACCAGGAAGAACCAGAACAGCAGTTCACCGAAGAACGGGATGCGCTCGTTGACCGGCACCTGCCGCCGACGCATGAACGCGCGCGCGTCGGCACGGCGGCGCCAGAGCTGCCAGGACCACAGCAGCATCAGCGCAGCCGGCAGCACCAGCAGCGGAAGAAAGCTTGGAGCGCCGAAACGCATGTCCTGAGCCCTGAACCCCTAAGCCCCTATCCCTTTCTCACCTTCGTCGTGCCCTTGCCGGCCTTCTCGGCTTCGAGACGCTCATCCGGACGCATCGGCACGATCATCTTGAACTTCTTCATGTCCGTCTGCTCGGGCGGCGCGCCTTCGAAGCCGTGCAGGCTCAGGCCCGCGCCCCTGGCGTCGAACGGCGGCACCTGCAGCTTGCGCGCCGCCAGCACCGCGCGCAGGCGAACGACGTACTCGTAGTTGAACACCGCTTCGCTGTTCCCGGGATTCTCGCGGACGATCTCGGCGTACTGTTTCACCACGCCGTCGAGCCGGCCGACCACCGCCTGCCACGAGCCGCCGGCCTCACGCACCTTGCGGAACGCCGCATTCGCCGCCAGCAGCTTGGCATCCGGATTCTCGATGGCGCGATCGTAGTCGCCGCGCCAGTAACCGGCCGTGGACTCGAGCGCCTTGGCGTCCGCTGCCGCCGTCGAGCCCGGCATCAGGTTGGCCAGCCGGCCCCCCGCCTGCGCCGCTGCCGCCAGCGCATCGTCGTATTTGAGCGTGACCAGGTCGCGCTCGGCGGCCGCGATGCGCCGCTCGTATTCGGACGATCGCCACAGGATGGCGCCGCCGGCGAGCAGCAGGATGGCGATGAGAGCTTGTGCTAACCACGAAGAAGATTTCATTGTGCGGTTCCTACGGGAATGTTTGGAACGTCGGAATCGTGAAACGCAACACCAGCGCGGCACACCACAGCAGCGCCGCGGTCATCGCAAACGGCGCGTACCGCGGCCGCTCGGTACTGTATTGCCGCATCTGGATCTGGCCGGCGGCGCGACGATCGATGGCCTGAATCGCCCGGATGATGGTCGGCTCGTCGGCGCCGGAGAAGAACTCGCCGCCGGTCTTCCTGACCGCGCCAATCCACAACTCGTCGGCCACGCTCCGCTTGTTCTGGATGTTGCCGCCGATCTTGATCAGGTACACCGGGATCTTCGCCTTCTGCGCTTCGGCGAGCACATCGTCGACGGTCTTGCCGTTTTCGAGCACGTCGGCGTCGGCGCCGTCGGTGAAGATCACCATCAGGTTGCCGGCCGCGTCGAGATAGTCGAAGGCCTGGAACAACCCCACCGCCTGTTCGACCGCCCGGGCGACCACGGTGCCCTGATCGGGGAACGCCATGAACTCGTTCCAGTCGCCGATCAGCGTCGTGCTGAGCAGGATGTTCTCGTAGTCGGTGGTGAACGGCGTGATGACGTAGGCATCGTCTCCGAACTCGACCAGGCCCATCAGGTCGCGATATTTGCCGCCCATGCGCCGCTCGATGAAGTAGCGCGCCGCGCCGACGGTGGTGAAGAACGCGGCGTTGTTCGGCGCGCCCTTGGCGAGCGTGGTTGAGGGCAACGCCGACAGCATGCTCGACGATGCATCGATCAGCAGCGCAATGCGGCGCCCGGGGAACGTCGTTTCAGAGCGCGTCAGCGCGGTGCGCGGATCGGCGAGCGCCAGGATGAAGAACGGCAGCCCGGCCAGCGCGAGCAACAACGCGCCGTGGCGCGCCATCGAGATGCGGGTCAGGCCCGGGCTCTTGACCAGCGCCGGCAACGCCATCCGGGAATGCCCTGGGTTGCGATTGCCGAACGACCGAATCACCACGAAGATGGCCGCGCCACCCAGCAGCGCCAGCAGGATTTGCCGCGCGGTGGTCCCTTCCGAGAACAGCAGCCGTTCGAGACGCAGATCGGCCCACTCGGCCCACGTGGCCTCGATGATGCCGAACAGGTCGCGAAAGAACTGCATTTACGCCCAGACCTTCTTGCGGAGATCGGCCAGGTTGGCCACGAACGCGCGGCCCCATTCCTTGACAATCGAGTGCTCCGCCTGTTGTTCCTTCGCGACGCGGATCGCGGTGTTCAGCGCTTCGTCCGCCATCGAGTCGAATGCTCCCCCGCGCCCGTATCGTGCAACGGTCAGCGTGCGGAGTGCATCCGCGAGGCCGGGTACGGTGGACGCCGACGCAGCCGTGGCCGCGCCCGACACGAAGACTTCTCCCTTGCCGAAGGCTCGGACGACGAGGATGCCGTCGACCGGCGTCGTGCCGGCCGCGGGCCGCTGCCCGATGTTGCGACCGAGCGCGTACGCCGCGGCGATGCGGGCGGCGGCCAGCGCGCGGCCGGCCAGCTCCTGGGTCCATCCGCCGCAGCTGGCGCTCCGGACCTCGTCGAGTTCCCTGGCGACCGCGCCGAGAATCGTGCGCGGCGGCAGGTCCAGGGCCGTGGTCGCGGTTTTCGGCGCCCTGCGCCGCAGCATGCCGATCAGCATCACGACGCCGATCACCGCGGCCAGGCCAAACAGGATGCCCCCGACGGTCTGCAGCAGGTTGGCGCGCGACTCGCGGTTCTCGATCGTCTCGAACAGCGCCGCCGGCGTCTCGCGAATGTCGGAGGTGTCGTCGGGGACCAGCGAGATCAGCCGGACCGACGCGCGCGGCAGCGAGTACTGCTGTTCGATGCCCTGCGCCGTGCTGCCGCCCGCCACCACGCTCTCGATGCGGTAGGAAATCTCGAGCGGCGGAATGCTGACGTCGTTGCCGAATGCGTCCTCGGCAATCAGCCGCAGGCGGTAGTCGTACTGGAAGAACCGCCGGCCCGGCACGACCAGGTCGCCGGCGTGCGTGCCGCCGAGCACCTCGAACGGCGGCAGCGTCACCACCGTCGGATCGAGCTTCGAGAAGTCGGCCACGACCTTGTTGGCCTCGGTGTCGACCACGGCGCAGGTGAGCGTCAGCGTGAACGCTTCACCGGTGCGAACCGCGCTGGCCGAGGTGCGCCACCAGCACTTGATCGGCTCGACCTCCACCATGTCGGTTCCGGTCTGCGCCACTACCGGCACGACCCCGAAGAACAACAGCGAAACGCCCGTCAGAAGATGCTTGGTCATAACTGTCAATCAGCCACGGTCAGCTCAACTGGCAACCGGCACACTGCCAACTGCCCGCTTACTTGCGGCGCCGCAGGCGCCGCTCTGCCACCCACTCCACCAACGCGAGGTCGACCTTCACTTGATCGATCGACAGCCGGATCACATCGAGATCGTTGTCCTTGGCCTGCCGCGCGATGTCGTCCTGCCACGCCGTGACGCGCTCGCTCTGTCGCGCCAGCTCCCGCCGCGACATCATGCGCGTGCGGCCGGTCTCCACGTCGTAGACCTCAATCCAGCCGGCCGAGACCTTCGGCAGCTCGAACGCGAACGACGCATCGACGATCATGATGAATACGTCGTGCACGTTGTTCGCCTGCGACAGCTCCTTCAGCATGTCCGGCGCCTCGTCGAACAGGAAGTCCGAGATCACCGGGATCATCGCCGTCTTGCGCGAGAACCCGGCCAGCGTGGCGCCCAGGCTGCCGACGTTGCGGATGTCCTGCAGCCCGACGCCGTGCTGGTAGGCGTCGAGGCAGTGAATCACCTGGCCCTTGCCGATGCGCGGCCGCACCGCGCCCAGTTGCCGGAAGCCGTCGTCGAAGGCGATCATTCCGATCGAATCCTGGAAGAACACCGCCGACATGCCGACCGTGGCGATCGCCCGCGCGATCAGCGTGGCAATCTGCAGGCCCTGCCTGTCGTTCGACTTGCCGTGCGCGCCGCACCGCGTCGACGCGGAGCGATCGACCGCCATGATCACGCTCGACGTCGTCGGCTGCTCGAACTCGCGCACGATCAGCGGGCTGAAGTTGTTGAGCGACGACTGCGGCCAGTCGATGTGCTCGAACCGGTCGCCCGCCTGCCAGTCGCGCAGGCCGACGTAGTCGAAGCCCGTGCCGTGAAACATGCTGGCGTGCTCGCCGATCGTGAACTCCCGCATCCGCTTGAGGATCAGCAGCTCGACTTCCGTGATCTCCGAGAGGTTGATCAGCGGCTCGACTTCCTGCTCCCGTGTTCTCACGGCAGCAGCCCTGAGCGAGCGAGCGACCGGCGCAGCCGGCGGCACGCGAGTCGAAGGGTGCTCATGGAATCGGCGTTTTGTCGACGACGTCCTTGATCACCGCTTCCTGCGTGAGCCCATGGCTGGCGGCATGCGGTCCCAGCCACAACCGGTGGCTGAGGACGTACTTCCCGAGTTCCTGGATGTCTTCCGGGTAGACCTCGTCGCGGCGGTGGACGATCAACGCCCACACCTTGGCGAGACGGCCCCAGACGATGATCGCGCGCGGCGAGGCGCCGAGATCGACGCCGGACTCGACCAGCTCCGACGGCGAGTGCTTGAGCCAGTCGGTGTCGGGGTTGTAGGGGCGGGTGTTGGCGACCAGGCGCTGCACGTAGTCGCCAAGGCGCTCGTGCAGGAACACGTGATCGGTGATCGCCGATCGCAGCTGGATGATGCGTTCCTTCTGCATCAGGTTGCCGAGGCGCACCTGCTTGAAGTCGAAGTTCACCAGCTTGCGCTCTTCCTCGGGCGGCAGGTAGCCGATGTTGACCATGATCGCGAAGCGATCGGTCGCGGCTTCCGACAGCGGGAAGGTGCCCTGGCCGAGCTCGACCGGGTTCATGGTCGCAATCGCGAAGTTGAACGCCGGCAGCTCGTAGGTGGTCTTGCCGACGGTGACGGTGCGGTCCTGCAGGCCCTCCAGGAACGCGCTCTGCGATTTGAGCGGGATGCGGTTGATCTCGTCGAGCAGGATCACTTCCGCTTCGGCGAGCGGGCCGATTTCCGTGGTCAGCTCGCCGGTCGCCGGATTGATCATCTGGAAGCCGACGACTTCGGTCGGCTGCAGGTCGGCGCGGCCCTGGATGCGGGCGAACTTGGCGTTGCTGATGGCCGCCAGAATCACGCCGAAGAACGTCTTGCCGACGCCGGGCACGCCCCTCAGCAGGAGATTGCCGGAGTTGACCTGGCGCTGCTCCTTCTTGTCGTAGGTCGTCGGAATTTCCGACAGCAGCACGAGGTTGGCCAGGATCTTGGGCTGGTGGTAACCGACGAGCGCCTTGGCGCCTTCCGCGAGAATGGCTTCGTGAAAATCTATCGCTTCTTGGAGGTCAGGATGCACGTGTCCGCCTTGAATGATTCCCTGGGCCGCGCGCCGCGCGGCAGAAGCGGTAATCGTATCCCGACTCCGTCGCGCGGCGCGCGGCAAAAGAGGCGCTACGGCAAAATTCCAGCGAAAATCCCGCAGGATAGCGTCGCGATTTCCGTGGGGACGCAAGGCGGGACGGAGGCTTCAATCCGGGAACGCGAGACTTACTGCGTCCGTAGGGGTAAACTGGTGGTTCCAAAGTTCGGGATTCCCAAGGAGATCGCGATGGCGATTGGAAAGCATTTCGGCCTGTTTCTCTTGGCCGGAACGGTCATGGTGGGGGCAGCGTCTTTCAACGCGGCGTCGGTCAGCGCCGAGCAATCCACCTCCGCGCAGAGCGCCGCGGTGGACAAGCAGGAGGTGACCTTCACCAAGGACATTGCGCCGATTCTGCAGCGCAGCTGCCAGAACTGCCATCGGCCGGGGCAGGTCGCGCCGATGTCGCTCCTCACCTACGAGGATGCGCGGCCGTGGGCGCGCTCGATGAAGGCGCGGACCGCGATTCGCGACAAGGCCGGCGCCATGCCGCCCTGGTACATCGAGAAGAACATCGGCATTCAGCACTACAAGAACGACCCGTCGCTCAGCGACGAGGAGGTCGCCAAGATCGCCAGGTGGGCCGACACCGGCGCGCCGCGCGGCAACCCGGCCGACATGCCGAAGCCGCTGGTGTTCCCGTCGGGCGCCTCGTGGCACGCCGGCGAGCCGGACCTGATCGTCGAAAGCCCCGAGGTCCTGGTCAAGGCAAACACGCCCGACTGGTGGGGCGAGTTCCCGCCGACCAGGCTGCCGACCGCCGAAGACCGCTACGTGAAGTCGGTCGAGATTCGCGAAGTCAACAACGTGGCCGGCGGCGACGCCGCGCGCCAGACCGTCGGCCAGCGCTACGTGTGGCACCACCTGATTTGGGCCACCGCGCCGGTGGATGAGCAGGGCGAGCCGCTCGAAGCCTCAGTCACCGATGGCGCCGTCGGCTGGCCGGTGCACGAAGTGGGCCGCAACGCCGACATCTTCGATGACGATGCCGGACGCCTGTTGAAGGCCGGCTCGAGCATCATTTACCAGTCGGCGCACCTGCACGCCGGGGGCCAGGACGTGAAATCGAAGCTGCTGTTCGGCTTCAAGTTCCACCCGGTCGGCTACAAGCCGAAGAAGCGCACCACGCTGCACAACCTCGCCAACGCGCTCGACATCGACATCAAGCCGAACGAAGCCAACCAGCAGCTCCATGCCTACGAAGTGCTGCAGCAGCCGGCGAAGGTCGTCACCTTCGAGCCGCACCTGCACGCGCCGGGTCAGCGCATGTGCCTTGAGGCGATCTGGGGCTTCAACATCCAGACGCTGACCTGTGCCGGCTACGATCACAACTGGGTCCGCCAGTACGAGTATCACGACGATTACGCGCCGATCCTGCCGCGCGGCACCATCCTGCACATCATCGGCTACATGGACAACACGCCGAACAACAAGAACATCCCGGATCCGCGCAACTGGCAGGGCTCGGGCAACCGGTCGATCGCCAACATGTTCATCGACCTCGGGCAGATCATGCCGCTGAGCGATCAGGAGTTCCAGGACGAGATGGCCAGGCGTCGCGAACGTCTCGGCCCGAATCGTCCCGACGTGATTCTCGGCTGTCCGCTGTGCAACGTCATTCCCCCGATGGCCAAGCCGACCGCCGCGGGTCAACAGCAATAGGCTCACCAACGATGCTTCGAGCAGTCACCTTCAAGGTCGTCTTCGGGCTCACGCTGGTGGTGCTCGCCGTGCAGACGGCGAGCACCCAGTCCCTCTCCTACTCATCCGGACAGAACGCCTCGCCGGCCTTCGAGGGCTGGGAGAAGAACGACGACGGGTCGTTCAACATGATGTTCGGCTACATGAACCGGAACTGGGAGGAAGAGCTCAACGTTCCGATTGGCCCGGACAACTGCATGTCGCCGGGTCCCTGCGACCAGGGGCAGCCGACGCGCTTCATGCCGCGCCGCAACCGCTTCGTGTTCACGGTGCGCGTGCCCAAGGACTGGGGCGACAAGGAGCTGATCTGGACGCTGACGACCCGCGGCAAGACGGAACGAGCGTATGCGACCCTGCGGGAAGACTCGATGGTCGACAACATGGTCCAGGCGTCGGAGCAGGGCGCGCTCGGCGCCGGCTTCAGCAGCCCGCAGATTCGCGCCAACGTCGCGCCGGAGATCACCATCGATACCGGTGAGCGGCGCGCGCAGATCGGGCAGCCGTTGACGCTGGTTGCGATCGCGAAAGACGACGGCGTCCCGCGTCCGCGCTTCGGTCCGGACTCGCGTGAGTCGGAGCGCATTGCCGCGGCTCGCGCGCGCGCGACCAACGGCACGCCGGTGACCGTGCCGCGCGGCACGATGGCCTTCGATGCGGCGGCGCAGCGTCCGCCGTCGGCGATTACCGTCGGCAGCCAGACCGGTCTGCGTCATTCGTGCTTTGTCTATCGAGGTGCCGGCCGCGTCTCGTTCACGCCGCGCCAGGCCAAAGTGTGGGAAGACACCCGCGCCGGCGCCAACTCGCCCTGGGCGCCGCGCTGGATGGCGCCCGCCGTGCCGCCAGACGGCCGGTATCAGGTGAACGTCACCTTCGAGGATCCCGGGCAGTACACGATTCGCTGCATGGCCTCGGACGGCGCCCTCAACACCTACAAGGACGTGGTCGTTCAGGTGAAGTGAAGGACTACGGGCTACGGACAGCGCATAGCCGTTAGCCCGCACCCCGTAGCCCGTAGCCCGTGTAGCCCTACCGCGTCATCGATCGTTCGGCGTTGCCCGAATAGTTGATGAAGACGGTCTTGATCTCCGTAAAGAAGTTCAATCCCTCTTCCGCCATCTCGCGCTCGCCGACGCCGGTCGACTTGGTACCGCCGAACGGCAGTTGCGCCTCGCCGCCGATCGTCGGCTCGTTGACGTGCACCATGCCGGTCTCCACGTCCTCGATGAACGTCATCACCGACGAAATGTTCTCGGTGAAGATCGACGTCGTCAAACCGTACTCGACTCCGTTGGCCAAGCGGAGTGCCTCTTCGAGGGTGTTCGCGGTGGCGACCGCCAGGACCGGCCCGAAGATCTCTTCCCTGAAGATGCGCATCGATGGCGTGACGCCGTCGAAAATCGTTGGCTGCACGAAGTAGCCCTGCTTGAGCGTGTCGGGACGGCCCCCGCCCGTCAGCAACTTCGCGCCTTCGGACTTGCCGACGCCGACGTAGTCCATCACCGTCGACCACTGCTTCTCGTCGACCGACGGCCCCATGTCGGAGGCGGCATCAAGTCCCGGCCCGAGCCGGATCTGTTCGGCCATGGCCACGAGACGATCGACCAGCTTCGATTTGACATCCGGGTGTGCAATCACTCGCGAGGTGGCCGTGCAACGCTGACCGGTCGACCCGAACGCGCCGCCGTGAATCGCCACCGCGGCCTTGTCCAGGTCCGCGTCGGGCATCACGATGACCGCGTTCTTGCCGCCCATTTCGCAGGTGACCTTGGCGCCGCGCTGTGCCGCCTTCACGTACAACGCGTTGCCGATCGCGTTCGAGCCGGTGAACGAGATCGCGCGCAATTCCGGCGCCGCCACCATGGCATCGCCGACCACCGAGCCTCGGCCCACCACCATGTTGAAAATGCCGGGCGGGAGTCCGGCCTCCTCGTAGATCTCGGTCAGCAGCGCCGACGTCGCGGGCGTCAATTCAGCGGGTTTGAACACCACGGCATTGCCCGAGACGATCGCCGGCGCGCTCTTCCACACCGGAATCGCCCAGGGGAAATTCCACGGCGCGATCAAGCCCACGCAGCCGAGCGGCTGGCGCAGCGTGTAGGTGAAGGTGTCGCGCGATTCCGACGGCAGCGTCTTGCCGTGCATGCGAAAGCCTTCACCGGCGTAGTACTCGAGCAGCGAAATGCCTTTCAGCACTTCGCCCCTGGCTTCCTTGAGAATCTTGCCCTCTTCGCGCGTCAGCGTGTGCGCGATCTCGTCCACGCGCCTTCTGGCGATGTCCGCCGCCATCCACAGCACGCGCCCCCGCTCGGGGCCGGGCGTCTTCCGCCACGCCGGCTGTGCCGCCATGGCCGCGTCAATCGCCGCTTGGACCTCGCCAGCCGTCGCCAGCGGGAACTCCGCGATCACGTCGGAGGTGTCGGCCGGATTGATGTTGCGGCTGATTTGATTGGACGACGGGTGGAACCACTTGCCGTTGATATAAGAGCCGGTATGCATCCCTGATCCCTGATCCTATTCCTTCCACCGCTCGGTGACCCATCGTCCAGCGTCCCTGAGCGCCTCGACGTAACTGGCCATCTCGAAATGCGTCAGGTCGTCGAGCGCTTCGAAGTGAACGTTCCGTTTCAGCTTCTTCAACTCCTGGGCGAGCTCTTCGGCCGGCTCGAAGGGCACCACTTCGTCCGCGCGGCTGTGAATGACGTAGGTCGGCTGCCTGCCGAGCTCGTCGATGGTCAGCCCGCGCGCCGAGGCCGCCATGGGGATGGCGGCGGTAAAGATGTCCGCATGTCTGGCGGCCATATGCCACGCGCCGCGACCGCCCATGCTGAAACCAACCACCAGCACGCGCTTGCGGTCGATGTGGTAGGCCTTCACCGCCCGATCCATCAGGCTGACGACGGCCTTGTCGCATTCGGGATCGGACCAGGCGCGTGCCGGGCAATCGGGTGCGATCATGATCGCCCGCATCGATTGCAGCGCCGGCCCGACCACCGCGCGCATGAACTGTTGGCCGTAATGGCGCGGCCGCTGGCCGCCAGGATGAAGGACGAGCACGAGTGGGACCGCTGTCGCGGCATCGTACCCGTTGGGGACCGACACGGCGAACAGCACCCGTCCAACATCCGGAACATCGGTCTCCAGCGGATGGATGCCTCTGGCGGTCGGCAGCGGCTGGGCTGAAACCGTGGCGCCGTGCGCGAGCGCGCCCGCCACGATCAATGCAGTCAGGAATCGGGCCGTCATCGCGGCCCATACTACGGGAGTTTCGCCGGTTGCGTCAGCGTTTCGTCGGCGCCTACTGAGCCGGCTTGGCCGGTTTCGGCGCCGGCTTCGGAAAGGTTGCTTCACGCATGGCCGCCTGATACAGCACACCGGCCATCACCGTGGCCGCCTGCTTCAACGCCGCCGGCTCGATGCGCTCCGCGAAGTCGACGTTCGTGTGATGCGTGCGGACGTCGTAGGTGATGTACTCCTGCACGGCCTGGAAGCCGGGCACACCGACGTCGAGGAACGACAGGTGATCGGTGGCGCCAATGTGTCCGGGCGACGGCATGATCGCGCCGAGTGCCGCAAACGGCTTGAGCCACTCGGCCATGATCAGGCGCGCCGGCTCGTTGCCTTCCATGTAGAAGCCGCTGATTGGCGGAAACCCGTTGTCGAGGTTGAAGTAGACGGAGAACTTATCGCGCGCGGCCTTGTTCTTGTCGCCGGCGAGATGGCGGGCGACGTAGGCCCTGGACCCGAGCAGTCCCTGTTCCTCGCCCGCCCAGAGCGCGGCGCGGATCGTCCGCCTCGGCCGGACGTTGAGCGCCTTGAGAATCCGCATCGCCTCGAGCACCGTGGCACTGCCGTCCGCGTTGTCGGTGGCGCCGGTGGCGGTGTGCCACGAATCAAGGTGCGCACCGACCATGACGATTTCGTCCTTCACGGCGTTGTCGGTGCCCTCGATCTCGCCGATCACATTCTGCGTGTTCCGGTCATCGTCATTGAATGTCGACCGCACCTCGACGGCGAGCTTCACCGGGATCTTCTGCTGCAGCATGCGCGCGACGAGGTTGTAGTGCTCCGACGCGAGCACGATCGACGTTACCGCGTTCGGCCCCATGTCGCGCCCGGTGACGAAGACCGTGCCGTGCTCGCCGATGTTGGGTTCGAGCGTGACCGCAACGCCCTCGGCCTTCAGGATCGCCATGCGCTCGGCGTTCAGCTGCGGCGGGCCGGCCGGCCGCGGCGACGGCGGCTTCAGGTCGCCGCTGGCCGCCGGCCGATCCGCGCGAATGGCGTACTGCTGGATCGGGCTCGTGAAGAGCAGGGCGCCCTTCAGCGTGCCCGCCTGTGCCTTCACCGCGGCCTCCTCGAGTCCCGGCAGCCACACCGGCGTCGCCACGATGCGGCCGGGTGTCGACGGCGCCCAGCCCCGCGTGTAGCCGATCAGCGGCATGTAGCGCGGTTCAACCATTTCGATGGTGAGCTTGTTGAGCGTCCAGCCGCGCCCGAACTCGAAGCTTTCGGTTCGGACGCCGGTGAGCCCCATGGCCTTCATCTGGTCCTGCGTCCACGCGACCGCGCGCTTGTGCGCGGGCGAGTTGGTGAGGCGCGGCCCGATCACGGTGGTGAGGTAGTCGAACGTCTCGAGAATCTTCGAGCGCTCCGTCCCCTCCGCCTTGATCTTCTCGATGATGCCGAAGTCGGCGCGATCCTGCCCGCCTTCGCTGCCGGAGGCGGCGTCGGCGCGGGCGATACAGAGCGCAGCCACAGCGAACAGAGCGAGAGAGATCTGCTTCATGGGCCGGATTCTACTCCTGACGTATGCTGCGGCCAATCGACGCGCGCATGGAGGCATATAATCATGCCGTCCTGGAGGCATCCATGAAAAGCAATCGGCGGGCATTTCTTCGTGCGGCCGGCGCAGCCGGCGCGGCCGCGTTCATCGTCAAGGACAGCAGCATCGAGGCGGTGGCCCAGGCGTCGCGCGCCCTCGGCACCCGTTCGCCGGACGATGTCGCGGCGGACGAGGGCTACTGGCGCGACATTCAGAACGCGTTCACGCTCGACCGGTCGTTGATCAACCTCAACAACGGCAACAGCTGCCCCAGCCCGACGGTGGTGCACGACGCCTACAAGCGCTACCTCGATTATTCGAACCAGGCGCCGGTGTATCACCGCGGACTGATCGAGCGGAACATCGAAGTGGCGCGCCGCCGTCTCGCCGACTTCTTCGGCTGCGACGCGGAAGAGATGGCGATCACCCGCAACTCGAGCGAGTCGCTGCAGATCGCGCAGAACGGCATTGACCTCGAGCCCGGCGACGAAGTGGTGACGACCGAGCAGGACTACGGCCGCATGCTCACCACCTGGGATCAGCGCGCGCGGCGCAACAAGATCACCATCAAGAAGGTGAACTTCCCGGTGCCGACCACCGGTGAGAACCTCTACGGCATCCTGGAAGGCGCCATCACCCCGCGCACCAAGGTGCTGCACTTCTGCCACATCACCAACCTGACGGGACAAATCTTCCCGGTGCAGAACCTGGCGCGCATGGCCCGCTCGCGCGGCATCATCACCATCGTCGATGGCGCGCACGCCGCGGCGCACTTCCCGTTCAAGCTGCGCGACCTGGAGATGGACTACTACGGCACCAGCCTTCACAAGTGGCTGCTGGCGCCGACCGGCACCGGCTTCCTGTACGTGCGCAAGGATCGCATCGCCAGAACGTGGCCCATGCAGGCGGCGCCCGAGCGCAGCGACAACGACATCCGCAAGTTCGAGGAGATTGGCACCTCGCCGGCCGCGACCAAGGCGGCGCTCAACGAAGCGCTGGCGTTCCACCAGGCGATTGGCACCGAACGCGTGGCGGCGCGATTGCGCTACCTGACGCTGCGCTGGGCCAACAGGCTCAAGGCCAACCCGCGGGTGCTGATTCACACCGGGCTCGACCAGGTCTATGGGGTGGCATGCGTCGGCATCAAGGACATTCCCGCGGCGCGCATCAATGCCTTCATGTGGGACAAGTACCGAATCATCACCACGGCGATCAACCGGCCGGAGTACAACGGCATCCGCGTGACGCCGAACATCTACACGCCGCTCGAGGAGATCGACACCTTCGTCGCCGCCATGGAAGATCTCCTGCAGAACGGGCTACCCAAGACGGCGTGAGGGAGCAGGGATGACGGCCGATCGGCTGCGCGCCATCGAAGAGTTCAAGCGCGTTCGCGGCGTGGAGCCGTTTGGGCCGTTTCTCGATCTGCTGGTCAGCCCGGAGCTGATGAATCGCGTCAGCGCGCTCGGTGAATACCTTCGTTACCGCAGCGCGCTGCCGCCCCGGCTCAGTGAACTGGCGATTCTCGTCACGGCCGCCTGTTGGCGTCAGCAGTTCGAGTGGGAGGTTCACGCGCCGATCGCCCTGGCGGCCGGTCTCTCACAAGTGAAGATCGACGCGCTGTGGGCACAGGTGCCGCCGCCGAACCTCGAGCACGTTGAGCAGGTCGTCTACGACATCTGCAACGCCCTCCACAAAGACCGGAGCGTGTCGCCAGCCCTCCGCGCCAGGGCGCACGAGGTGATTGGTGAGCAGGGCACGATGGATGCCATGGCGATTTGCGGCTACTATGCGCTGCTGGCGATGGTCCTGAACTCACGGACTCCGAGACCCCTGATCCCTGATCCCTGATCCCCGATCCCTGCGCCCCGGCCCCGCCGCTTGCGCTACGATCGTTTGGTTGACGACATTTCCGGAGTTGGCTCGAGCTGGCAAGGGCCACTTCCAGATGGAATCCGGGCTGCACTGCTCGCCCTGCTACGACCCCGAGACGGCGTTCGTCGATCAAGCCGCACTCGATCCCTTCGTCACTCAGCTGGCTCAGTCACTGCGCCGCTACGACATCACGGCCGTGTGCGGTCCGACGATTGGCGGTGCGTTCCTGGCGCAGTTACCGGCTCGCTTGCTTGGGGCCGAGTTCTACTTCACGCTCGGTCCGAAATCCCTGCTGCCGCCAGGCACCAGCCACCGCTGCTCGGCAAGCGGGTGGCGATTGTCGATGACGTACTGAGTGCTGATTCCTCCTTGCGTGCGACGCTGCGAGAGGTCGAAACCCACGGCGCGATTCCGATCGTCGTCGGAGCGCTCGATGTGCGTGGTTCAACGGGCGCGAACTTCTTTACCGAGCGTGGACTGCGGATCGAGTCGACCGGTCGGGCGGCGTTCGATTCGTGGCGGCCCTCCGAGTGTCCGCGCTGCGCGGCCGCCGCTCCGCTCGAGGACCTCACCGGGCCGCGTCGGTAGATGACGACCATCCACCGCCGGGCCGTCAGTACAATAGTGGTGTATTCATCATGAAGAACGTTCGCGCCTCGGTCCTTGCTATCCTTTGCGGATGGGGATGTTGTTGCGGCCTGGCCGCCGCACTGCTCGCCTTCATCCCCGCTATTTCGTTCGCTCAGACCACCGAACACAAGCACGACACTCCGCCCGCCGTGAAGCCGGCCGCGCCACTCGCATCGCAGGCGGGCCGCGAGCGGCCGACCATCACCGCGCAGCGCGTCACCGAGTCGCCCCGCATCGACGGCGTGCTGGATGAGGCGGCATGGGCGGCGGCCCCGGCGGTCGATCAGTTCGTGCAGCAGGAGCCCCAGGAAGGGCAGCCCGCCACCGACCGGACCGAGGTGCGCGTGCTGTTCGACGCCGGCCACCTCTACATCGGCGTGCGCGCGTATGCGTCGCTGGCGGTGACCGCGACCGAAATGCGCCGCGATGCCGACCGGTTGTTCGACGAGGACAACTTCCAGGTGATCCTCGATACGTTCCACGATTCGCGCAACGGCTACATGTTCGTCACCACGCCGCTCGGCGCGAAGCTCGAGCAGCAGATCTTCGACGAGGGCGAGGGCGGCGGCCGCGGCGGCACCGCCAACATCAACCGCAACTGGGACGGCGTGTGGGATGCGGCGGCACGGATCGTCAGCGACGGCTGGACGGCGGAGATCGAGATCCCGTTCAGCACGGTGCGCTTCGTGCCGAGCACGTCGCTGGTGTGGGGTGTCAACTTCCAGCGCCACATCCGGCGCAAGAACGAAACCGTGCTGTGGTCGCCGATTCCGAAGTCCTACTCGCTGACCCGCGTCAGCCTGGCCGGCGAGCTGCACGGGCTGTCCGATATTTCGCGCGGCCTTGATCTGCGTCTGAAGCCGTTCATGATCGGCGGCGTCCGCAACGTGCACGCCAGCGCTACCAACAAGACCACCGACGTGATTCGCGACCTCGGACTCGACGCTCGCTACGGGCTGACGGCCGGTCTCAACCTGGACGTCACCGTGAACACCGACTTCGCGCAGGTGGAAGTGGACGAGCAGCAGGTCAACCTGACGCGTTTCGGATTGTTCTATCCCGAGAAGCGCGATTTCTTCCTCGAGAACTCGAACTTCTTCACCATGGGCACGGGCACCGCGTTCACCCCGACGCAGGTGCAGACCGACCTGTTCTTCAGCCGCCGCATCGGCCTGTCCGCTTCAGGCACGCCGCTCCCGATCCTCGGCGGCGTGCGCGTGGCCGGCAAGTCGGGGCGCAACAACATCGGCGTGCTCGACATCCAGACCGACGAAGCGTTGGGTGTGCAGGGGGCGAACTTCTTTGTCGGCCGCTACAGCCGCGACGTCCTGAAACGCTCGCGCGTCGGCGCGATCTTCATCAACAAGGATGCCACCGGCAGCGGCAGCTCGCACTTCAACCGCACCATGGGCGTGGACGTCAACCTGATCCCGAGCAACAACCTGCAGGTCCAGGGCTATCTCGCCAAGACCGCGACTCCGGGCAGGGATGGCAACGACATGGCCTACTTCGGACGCATCGCCTACCGCGATCCGAAGTGGAACCTGTACCTGAACTACCTCGACGTGCAGGAGAACTTCAACGCCGAGGCCGGCTTCGTGCAGCGCACCGGCATCCGCACCACCAAGGCGTACTTCGGCCCCACCCCCCGGCCCAAGACCGGCCGGGTCAAGCTCTACGAGCCGATGTACGTGTTGACCTATACGACCGACCAGAGCAACCGGCTGGTCTACCGCAACCACCACCTGATGCTCGGCACGACGCTGCGCGACGACACCTTCATCAACGTGTTCTACCAGAAGGTGCTCGACGTGCTCGACGTCCCGTTCCGCATCCGGCCCAACGTGACGATTCCGTCGGGCATCTATTCAATGCACGAGTGGTACTTCATGCTCAACACCAGCCCGGGCCGCCGCATCTACCAGCGGCTGTCGGTGACGCCCGCGGACTTCTATGGCGGCTCGCGCCTGAACCTGTCGGCCGCCGCCGGCGCGCGTGTCACCAGCCGGTTCTCGACGGAGCTGCAGTACAACCGCAACGAGGTGGACATGCCGTGGGGCAGGTTCGTGGTCAACCTGTCGACGCTGCGAGTCGACTACACGTTCTCGCCACGCATGACGATCCGCAGCCTGACGCAATACAACACGTCGACCCACGAGATTTCGAACAACGTGCGCTTCAACTTCATCTACCGCCCCGGCAGCGACCTCTATGTCGTCTACAACGACCAGTCGCAAACCGGCCTGCCCGCCGACATCTTTGGCAGGAAGGATCGGCAGCTGGTCGTGAAAGCCACCTACCTGCTCCAGCGCTAGAGAGCAGCCCGAAGTTTAGGGTTTCAAGTTCACGCGCCAGACCTTACACTTCGCCCATGAGGTCCTGCACCTTCGCCCTGGCTCTGTTGCTGCTGTCGGCGTCAACGGCCGCTGCGCAATCGGAAAACTACGTCTTCATCCCCGGCGAGTGGTACCGAATGCCGACGCACTTCGGTCCCGCCACCGGTCCCCGCAAGGGCCCCGATCGCAAGGCCTTCGACTGGACCAACGCGCCCAAGTCGACGGTGCTCTCGGTCAGCTTCCTGAGCAAGCGCGAGCAGATGCAGAAGCTGCTGCCGCCCGGCTTCGCGATCAACGGACAACCGGTCGTCACGGTCAACATGACCTACTTCACGGAGATCCCGTGGCTGGCGGGTCGTGGCTACAATACGCTCGGGGTGTCGTTCCCGGTGACGTTCACAGGCAAGCAGGACACGGCCACCGGCACGTTCCTGCTGATCCTGTGGGAGAACCTCACCGATCCGATCATCACCGGCCGCGAAGAGCTCGGCTTCTCGAAGCTGTATGCCGAGCTGCCGCCCGCTCGCATGCTCGGCGACAGCGCGCGGGTTACCGCCAGCTGGCTTGAGTTCCCATTTCTGGAGATGGAGCTGACCGGCTTGGCACAGGTGTCACTCCCCGCCGCTGCCGCACCAGCGGCTGGAGCTGCCGGAACGACCGGAACCAATGGAACGGCGGTGCTGCGTGGCCAGATGCACTACAAATACATGCCTCGTACCGGCGAGTGGGGCAAGGCGGATGCCTCCTACGCCGTCATCACGCCCGCCGGCGGCTCCGCGCAACGTACGCTCGAACTGTGGCGCGGCAAGGGCGGATCGGTGAAGTTCCACCGCGCGCGGTGGGAAGACATGCCCACCCAGTACATGATCGTCAACGCCTTTGCCGAACTCGACGTCGTGGAGTTCCGCGGCGCCACCCTCAGCAAGAGCGTCGGCGGCAAGGATCTCAGCGACCAGCGGATCATCCGATAGGAACCAATGGCATCGGGGAATCCATCCGCCATCGATCGCGATCGCGCGCACCTGATGCACCCGTTGCATCACCCATCCGCCTATGCGGCGACGCGCGTGTGGGTGTCGGGCAAGGGCGCGATCATCAAGGATCACACCGGCCGTGAGTACATCGATGGTCTGGCGGGCTTGTGGAACGTCAACGTCGGCCATGGCCGCACCGAGCTGGCCGAGGCCGCCAGCCGTCAAATGTCGACGCTGGCGTTCCACTCTGCCTATGCCGGCGGCAGCAACGAACCCGCCATCGCGCTGGCCGATCGACTGAGCCGGCTGGTCTACCCGTCGATCAATACCTTCTACTTCACGAGCGGCGGGGCGGAGTCGACCGAGACGTCGATCAAGACGGCGCGGTTCTACTGGAAGGCCGCCGGCAAGCCGGACAAGTTCAAGGTGATCTCCCGCCGCCGCGGCTATCACGGACTGACGCTGGCGGCGATGAGCGCCACAGGATTGCCGGCGTTCTGGCCGATGTTCGAGCCGCGCACGCCGGGCTTTTCACACATCGACGCGCCCGATCCGTACCGGTTCGTCAACACCGATGCTTCGATCAGCATCGGCGTCGCTGCCGCCAATCAGCTCGAAGCCGCGATTTTGTCAGAGGGTCCCGAGACGGTGGCGGCGTTGATCGCCGAACCCGTGCAGGGGGCCGGCGGCGTGATCGTCCCGCCGCGCGACTACTTCACGCGCATACGTGAGATCTGCGACCAGTACGACGTGCTGTTGATTGCCGATGACGTCATCACGGGTTTCGGCCGGACCGGCACGTGGTTCGGGCTCGAGCACTTCGGTGTCGAGCCCGACATCATGCAGTTTGCCAAGGGCATTACCAGCGGCTACGTGCCGCTCGGCGGCATTGGCGTGTCAGACAGATTGCGCGACGCCATCAACAGCGTGCCGGCATCGAAACGATGGATGCACGCCTTCACCTACTCGGGGCATCCGACGTGCTGCGCCGTCGCGCTGCGCAACATCGATATCCTCGAGCAGGAGAACCTCATCCTCCGAGCGGCGACCGCTGGCCAGCGGTTGATGGACGGGCTGCGCGCGCTCGAATCGATGGACGGGATTGGCAACGTCCGCGGGCTCGGCCTGATGGCGGCGGTAGAAGTGGTCGCCGATAAGGCGACCAGGCAATCGTTCCCGCCCGAGGCGGGCATGACGCAGAAGCTCACTGACGCACTACTCGATCGCGGGCTCTATACGAGAGTGGCGCTCGATAGCATCTGCCTGGCGCCACCACTAGTGATCACCGACGCCGAAATCGACCGCATCGTCGAGACCGTCCGAGACGCCGTTCCCGCGGCCATTCGAGCAAGCGGCCAGTAACCGGCAGTTGAATGTCGGGAAACTGCCAACCGCCAACTCAGAACACGTATCCCCCCTTTGCGACCGTCGCGTCAGCCAGGCGTCGGCGCAGTGCAACCGTGTTGACCGGCGTGACCTTGAGCAGGCGGCGCAAGGCCGCCAGCTGCGTCCTCAGCACGTCACCGTCCGCCATTGCGGCCAGGGCGCTCCGCGCCGCCAGCTCGATGCGGCCGGCCGCTTCGTTCACCGCCACGCGCGCGGCATCTTCGTGCAGGCTGGCGTTGGAGAGCTGCCGTCCCGCGGCATCCTGGGCCCGCAGCACCGCGCTGTCCGCTGAATAGGCGTCGATCAGAATGTCGGCGAGGAAGCTGAGGACTTCCTGTTCCTGCTCCAGCTTCTGGCCGTAGCGCTGCATGGCCGTTCCGGCGACCATCAACACCACCTTCTTGCAGGCCGCGACCGCGCGCGCCTCAGCCGCCAGCACGCCATCGCCGTCGTCCGGGACGCCCATTGACGGGCTCATGATTTCGTCCTGGAGCGCCTTGGCGGCGGCCAGCAGCGGCAGCTCGCCCTTGACGGCCTTCTTCATCAGCATGCCGGGGATCAGCAGGCGATTGATCTCGTTGGTGCCTTCGAAAATGCGATTGACGCGCGCATCGCGGTAGTGGCCCTCGGGCGGGTAGTCGTGCACGAAGCCGTTGCCGCCGTGGATCTGCAGGTTCTCGTCGATGGCGAAGTCCAGGGTCTCGCTGCCCAGCACCTTGGCGATCGAGGCCTCCACCGCGAACTCTTCGAGCGCCTGCAGCGTCGGCGTACCGTCGTTGGCCTGCTTAGGGCTGGCGGCAATGCGCCGCTCGATCAGGCCGGCCGTACGGTACAGCATGCTGTCGAGCGCGTAGGCCCGCGCCGTCATCTCGCCAAGCTTGTGCTTGATGGCGCCGAAGCTGGCGATCGGCGTGTTGAACTGCTTGCGTGACGCCGCGTACTTGGCCGCTTCACGGATGTTGATCTTGGTGCCGCCCGAGCACATGGCGCCCAGCTTGAAGCGGCCGAAGTTCAGCACGTTGAACGCGATCTTGTGGCCCTTGCCGACTTCGCCCAGCAGCGCATCGGCCGGCACTCTCACATCCTGCAGGATGATCGGCGTCGTCGACGATCCGTGCAGCCCGAGCTTGTGTTCTTCCTTGCCGCTCGACACGCCGGGCCATTTTCGCTCGACGATGAAGGCGGAGAAGTGCTCGCCGTCGACCTTGGCGAAGATGATGAAGACGTCGGCAAAGCCGCCGTTGCTGATCCACATCTTCTCGCCCGACAGCACGTAACTGCCATCAGGCTGCTTCATCGCCTTGGTCTTGGCTCCCAGCGCATCGGAACCCGATCCGGATTCGCTGAGGCCGTAGGCGCCGGCCAGCTCGCCCGACACCAGGCCGGGCAGGTAGTGCTGCTTCTGCGCCTCGGTGCCGAACATGTAGATCGGCAGGACGGTGAGATTGGCCTGCGCGCCGAAGGTGGTGGCGAACGATGCGTGGCCGGAAATCACCTCGGAGACAATCAGCGTCGAGATCTTGTCGAGATCGACGCCGCCGTATTCCTCCGGGATATTGGTGCCGAACAGACCCAGGCTGCCGCACTTCTTGATTAACTCGCGCTGCAGCGCCCAGTCCTTCTGCTCGAGCCGCCCGGTGGCCGGGATCACCTCGCCGTTGATGAACTCGGTGGCGGTCTGGTGAATCAGCTTGTGCTCGTCGGTGAGCTTCTCGGGCGTCATTACCGTTGACGGATCGGTCGGCTCGATCAGCCACGCGCCGCCCCTGACCGCTGCTTCCTTCGTTGCCGTCGCCATCGTCATATCCTTTCGAAAATTCCGGCAGCGCCCATGCCGCCGCCGACGCACATCGTGACCATTCCGTAGCGTGCCTTGCGCCGATGCATCTCGTTGATGATCGTCGCGGTGAGCTTGGCGCCGGTGCATCCGAGCGGATGGCCGAGCGCGATGGCGCCGCCGTTGACGTTGACTGTCTCCGGGTCGAGATTGAGTTCTTTCATGCAGGCCAGTGCCTGCGCCGCGAACGCCTCGTTGAGCTCGATCAGATCGATTTGATCCAGCGTGAGACCGGTCTGCTTCAGCACCTTGCGAATCGCCGGCACCGGGCCGATGCCGAACAGCTCGGGCGCCACGCCGGCGGTGGCGTAACCGACAAACCGCGCCAGCGGCGTCAGGCCGCGCTCCTGGGCGAGCTCGGCCGAGGTGACGATCACCGCCGCGCCGCCGTCGCTGGTCTGTGACGAATTGCCGGCGGTGACGGTGCCGCTGACGTGAAAGGCCGGCTTCAACTTCGCCAGGACCTCCAACGAGGTGTCACGGCGCGGACCCTCGTCGGTGTCGAAGGTGAATTCCCTGATCGACGGCTTGCCACCAGCCGGCTGCGTGACGCGAACGGTGAGCGGCACGATCTCGTTCTTGAAGTGGCCTTTTTCAATGGCGCTGACGGCCCGCTGATGGCTGCGCAGCGCGAATTCGTCCTGCTGGGCGCGCGAGATGCTCGACTCGCGGGCATGGTTCTCGGCCACCAGGCCGGTGCTGAGATAGACGTCGGGATACGACGCGACCAGTTGCGGGTTCGGTGAAATCTTGTTGCCGCCCATCGGCACCATGCTCATCGACTCGGTGCCGCCGGCCACGGCAGCGCGGCCCCGGCCGAGCATGATGCGCTCGGCGCCGTAGGCAATCGCCTGCAACCCGGAGGAGCAGAACCGGTTGATGGTGACCGCCGAGGCCTCAACCGGAATGCCGGCGCGCAGGCTGGAGATGCGCGCGACGTTCATGCCCTGCTCGCCCTCCGGCATGGCGCAGCCGATGATCACGTCGTCGATCAGGGCCGGGTCGAGCTGCGGCACCCTGTCGAGCGCGCCCTTGATGGCCACGGCGCCGAGCTCGTCGGGCCGCATCACGCTGAGCGTGCCGCGCGGCGCCTTGCCGACCGCCGTTCGTACTGCTGAAACGATGACTGCGTCCTGCATGGGTATCGTCCTTACGTCCTGACGGTGTGAAAATCCGCGAGCAAGTCCTCGACCGCCTCGCCGACCAGCGACGTCTTGCCTTCGAACAAATGGTTGGCGTCCTCGATCGTGACCAGCTCCTTCGGTTCCGGGATCTGCGCGTAGAACCTGCGCACGTCCTTGAGCGAGATCAGTTCGTCCGTCTCGCCGTGAATGATGAATTTGGGCAGGGTGCACGTCTTGAGCGATTCGAAGTCGTAGCGATCGACCGGCGGCGCAATGCCGAGCAGCAGCGAGACGCGCGTGTCGAGCGCGCCAATGGTCATCGCGATCCATGATCCGAACGACATCCCGCCGGCCCAGATCGGCAGGTCGGGAAACCGCTCCGCGGCAAACGTGATGGCGGCGCGAAAATCGTCCTGCTCGCCGGGACCGGCATCGATGGTGCCGGCGCTGCGGCCGACGCCGCGGAAGTTGAATCGCAACGCCGCGACGCCGATGCGCGGCATCGCCTTGGCGGCCTGGTAGAGCGCCTTGGTGTGCATGGTGCCGCCGTGCAGCGGATGCGGATGGCCGAACACCGCCACCGCGCGCGCGTCGCCGTCGGGCGTGTCGAGCAGCGCTTCGAGCGGGCCGGCCGGGCCCGGAATCTCACGCAGAAAGCCGGCCGTCATCCACAAACCTTCCCAGCACCTCGGCAAACGCGTCGGGCCTTGTCACCAGGCCGTTGTGGCCGGTGCGCGGCAGCACGACGTGCCTGGCCGAGGGCAGTTCATCAAGGTATCGCCGCGTCACCTCAACCGGAACGACCCGGTCGAGGTCAGGCTCGCCGGTGACAATCAGTGCCGGTGCGCCAATGCGGCCGGCATCGGCAAAGTGGTGTCGCGACGACCATTCAATCCGGCGCGCCATCTTCGACGGCGATGCCAGCGCCGACATCACGCTCAGGCCGAAGGTGATCTCGAATGTCAGGCGTGTCATCCGGCGCGGAAACGCGGCGACCATTTCCGGCCGCAGCCGCCGCGGGGCGGTGGCCACGAACAGCGGCGACATCAGCCGCGGCGCCTTCAGAAAGCGGCGCTGCATGCGGTCGGGATGCCACGTCTTGTGCAGCGCGTTGGCGAGCACCAGACCCTGCACGCGCGCCGGCCGGCGCGCGGCATACTCGGCGGCGATCAGGCCGCCGTACGACACCCCCGCAATCACCGCCCTCTCGAGGTGCGCCCGATCGAGCGCCATGTCCACCTGTTCGACATAGTTGTCGAACGCCTTGTTCGGATCGCACGGGAACGGGCTGGTTCGCTCGTCGCACAACGAGAAGGTGATCACGCGATAGTGCTTCGCCAGGGCGTCCACGGCCGGACGAATCCACTCCCAGCGCCCCTGCAGGCCGGGAATGAGCACGATCGGCGTCCCGTGTCCCTTGTCGACGATACCTTTGCTCACTGGTCCCTGATCTAGTTCCTAGTTCCTAATTCCTCAGCGGCTTTCCGGTCTTGAGCGTGTGCTGAATGCGTTCGAGCGTATTGCGCTCGCCGAGCAGGCTCATGAACGCTTCGCGCTCGAGATCGAGCAGGTACTGCTCGGTCACGGTGGTGGCGTGCGGCAGGTTGCCGCCGCCGAAAATATGCGCGAGCTTGCTGCCGATCAGCTTGTCGTGATCGCTGGCGCGGCCGGCGCGCCACATCAGATGCACGCCAAGGTTCAATGCCGCCGTCACCGATTCGCCGCCGACCGGAATGGCGGTGCGCGGCGCCGGCACGCGATATCCCTCGCGCACGCGTTCGAGCGCCTTGGCCTTCGCGTCGGCCATCAGGCGTTCGCGGTTCATCGTCACGCCATCGGTGGGCGACAGGTAGCCAAGCCTGAACGCATCGGGACCGCTCGCCGACACCTTGGCCAGGGCCACGGTTTCGAACGCTTTCGACACGCAGGGCAGTGGATCGCTGGTGGGCGTCGGCAACTGCGCCATGGCCCGCACCAGCATTTCCTTGGTGCCGCCGCCGCCGGGAATGAGACCGACGCCGACTTCGACGAGGCCCAGGTAGGTTTCGGCGGCGGCCTGGACGCGATCGCAGTGCAGCGGAATCTCGGTGCCGCCGCCCAGCGACAATCCTGCCGGCGCGGCCACCACCGGCACCGGGCTGGACCGCAGCGACATGTTCGCCTGCTGGAACGCGCGAATCATCAGGTCAATCTCGTCCCAGTTGCCGTCCTGCGCTTCGAGCAGCACCAGCATCAAGTTGGCGCCGGCCGAGAAGTTCGGCGCGTCGTTGCCGATGACCAGCGCCTGGCCGTTCTTGGCCGCTTCCTTTACGCCGGCCTGCAACATCTGGATCGTGTCGCCGCCGATCGCGTTCATCTTCGAGTGGAACTCGACGGCGATCACGCCGTCGCCGAGATCGACCAGGCTGGCGCCGCCGTTGTTCTTGATGACGCGGCCCTGTTCCTTCGCCGGGCGGAGGATCTGCAGGTCGGCCGCGGCCGGCTTCACACGCCCCTCGCGGAATCGCGGCGTTGCCGTCTCCAGCAGCGCGGCCAGCAGCGGCGGCACGCCGGCGGCCATCGCGTGGGAGCCCTCGGCGGCGGCGATGACGTCCTTCACGCCGAGGGCATCGATCAGCTCGAACGGGCCGAGCTCCCATCCAAACCCCCACCGCATGGCGCGATCGACATCGTCTATCGAGTGCGCGATCTGGGGCGTGACGCGTGCGGTGTAGACCAGCATCGGCGCCAGCGTGGCGCGCAGGAACTCGCCGGCCTTGTCGTTGCTGTTGAACAGCATCCTGACGCGATCGCCGACCTCGTCGATCGACTTGCCGGCCTCGATCGAGCCGATGCGCGCGGACTGCTTCTGCCGGTACTCGAGCGTGGCGGGATCGAGCGTCCAGATTTCAGATTCGCCGGTGGCACCCTTGCGTCGCTCGTAGAAGCCCTTGCCGGTCTTCTCGCCTATCGCCCCCCTGGCAATCAGCCGCTCGACCAGCGGCGGCACCGCCATCGCCTTGCGATCCGAATCGGACGGCAATCGCTCCTGCAGATTGCGGAGCACGTGCGCCAGCACATCGATGCCGGCAATGTCCATGGTCCGGAATGTCGCGCTGCCCGGCCGGCCGAGCGCAGGACCGGTGATTGCGTCGATCTCTTCGATGGTGTATGCGCCGCTTTCGAGCTCGTTAATCGACTGCACCACGCCGTAGAGGCCAATGTGGTTGGCGATGAAGTTCGGCGTGTCCTTGGCGATCACTACGCCTTTGCCGAGCGCGTGATCGCCGAAGCGCACCATTGCGGCCACCACCGCCGGATCGGTGTCGGCGGTGGGAATGATCTCGAGCAGGCGCAGGTAGCGCGGCGGGTTGAAGAAGTGCGTGCCCAGCCAGTGCCTGCGGAAGTCGTCGCTGCGGCCTTCGGCGATGGCGGCGATCGGGATGCCCGAGGTGTTCGAGCTGACGATCGATCCGGGCTTGCGCCGCTCGTCGACCCTGGCCAGCAACTGCTGCTTGAGGTCGAGCCGCTCGACGATCGCCTCGACGATCCAGTCGGACTTGGCGATGTGGTCGAGATGCGTGTCGAAGCCGCCGACGGTCACGAGTCGGTGCGCGTCAGGGGTGAACTGCGGATCCGGCTTCAGCTTGCGGGCCTTCTCGAGCCCGTGCCTGGCGGCATCCGCGGTCAGATCGAGCAGCAGCGCCGGAATGCCGGCGTTGGCGCAGTGCAGCGCGATCTGCGCGCCCATGGTGCCGGCGCCCAGCACGGTCACGGAGTTGATGGCGATTGGGGTCAACGTTTCACTCCGTTGATGAACAGGTCCACGACCGCATCCGCCTCGGCGCGCAGGTCATGCCGGCGCCGGCTGAGCACGAAGTTGGTCGCCATTTCGTCGAGGGCACCGAAGAAAATCTTCGTCGCGGTGGTGGCGCTCACGTCCTTGCGGAACACGCCCTGCTGCTGCGCGTCGACGATTGCCGCGCGGATCAGCGCGAAGTAGTCCTGCAGGAAGGTCTCCGAGAACCGCTCCATGAACTTGACGGTGTGGCGGAGCTCGACCTGGAACACGACGGCGAGATCCTTGTCGCGGCCGAGCCGTTCCAGATGCAGCCGGGCAATCCGGCGCAGCCGCTCGGCGGGACCGTCCACGCCCGCCATGGCGGCGCGGCCCTCGGCCAGCACGTCACGCATCGATCGCTCGAAGATCGACACCAGCAGGTCGTCCTTGCCCTTGAAGTACAGATAGACCGTTCCCGCGGCCACGCCGGCAACGCTGGCCACGTCGGCGACCTGCGACTGGAAGAACCCGTGGCGCGCGAACACCTTGGTCGCGGCCTTCAGGATCAGGTCGCGTTTGTCGCCGACCCCGGCCGGTTGGCGAACGACCGATAACCGCCGGGCAGATGAGGTAGCGCGCATCGCGGATGTGCTGACGCCGGCCATCGCCGGGCGGCTGAATGAATCGTCATTCATTCGCCGCGGCGTGTCAACCTGCTGGGAATGCGCCACGGAGACGCCAAGCCGCGGAGCACCATTGACCCACGGCTCCGTGCCACCGTGTCTCCGTGGCGTCTTACCTACTTCCACCGCGTCAGTATCGACTCCCGCTGGAAGACCCGGACGCCCACCCACAGCAGAAGGCCGTCGACCAGGGCCAGCGCCACCGCCGCCAGCAGCATTGCCGGGGTGCCGATCATCACCACCCCCATCAGCTGCGCGACAAACAGGGCCGTGACGGGAAGGATGCACAGGGATGCGATCTGCTGTGCCGACCGCGGATCGTTCGAGCGCGACGAGACGATCACCGAGACCAGCAGCGTCGCCATCTCGGCCAGTGGCCCGAGTAGCCCGAACATGATGAAGAACCGAGCGCCGGCCACCGCCTGCCAGACGCCCGGTTCGCCGAACGCGACGGCGCCGGCGAGATACAGCGCGGCCGCCGTCCAGCTCAACGTCAGCGCAAGTGTGAAAGGACTCAGCGTCTTCGCGATCAGCAGTTCGAGCGTCGTGATGGGCGTCGCCAGGATCGGCTCCAGCGCCTTCGACTGTTTCTCGCCGATTACGGCATGCGTGGCCAGCGACATCGCGCCGACGATCGGCACCAGCAGCAACAGCAGCGAAAACTGGTAGAACACGAACGCCTGCACGAGCGCGTTGCCTTGCAGGCCCGCCAGGCCGGGAATCACTCCGACGGCAGCGGCCGCCTCCTCAGCGAACGACCCTGACTCCTCCAGCGTCTCGCCCATCAGGCGCGGGGTGATGATGATGACGAGGAACGCAGGGAACAGCGAGGCCAGCACCATCAGCGCGGCTGGCACAATCGCGCCGGGGTTGCGCAGCAGTTCGAACGCGTCCTTGCGCGCGAGCGCCATCACCCGGGTGAGCTTCATGGGCCCCCTTGCACCAGGTCGAGATACACCTGCTCGAGCGAACGTTGCTCGGGCGTGACCCGGACGATCCGCCGGCCCTCCGACACCAGCGCGGCGACAATGTCAGGTATGGCGAGGCCGTTGCCAATCGGTCGTTCGATAAGCTCTCCTCCCTCGAACTCGATGACCACGTGCGTGCCGGCCTTGGCCTTGCGAAGCGCGGCGGGTGTGTCCAGCGCCAGCAGGCTGGTCTGGAGGACGGCAATCCGATCCGACAGCTCCTCCGCCTCGGCGAGGTTGTGCGTCGTGACGAGGATCGCGCGTCCCTGCGAACGCAGCTCGAGGATGAGGTCGCGGATCTGACGGGCGCTCGCAGGATCCAGTCCCGAGGTTGGTTCATCGAGCAGCAGCACCGGCGGCCGGTGCAACAGCGCCCGCGCGATCGCGACCCGCTGCTTCAAGCCCTTCGACAGCCTGCCGGCGGAATCGTCCGCGCGACCGGCGAGGTCCACCTGCGCCAGCGCCTCGTCGACGCGCCCCTCCGGGCGTTCCACGCCCTGCAGCCGCGCGTAGGTCAGCAGGTTGAGCCGGACCGGCAATCGTTCCCAGAGTCCTGGCGCTTCAGTCAGCAGGCCGACGGAACTGCGCGCCTTCCCGGCCGTGGACTCCGACAGCTCGACGTTGTTGATGGTGATACGGCCGGCGGTGGGGAGAATCAGTCCCGCCAGCATCCGCATGGTGGTGGTCTTGCCGGCGCCATTGGGGCCCAGCAGCGCGACAATCTCGCCGGCGCGCACCGACAGCGACAGGTCACGCACCGCCACGCGCTGGTCGAAGACGCGAGTCAGGTGCTCCGCAGTGACCATAGCGTGTCTTGGCGCCGTGGCGAAGCAGGAAGACTATTGCACTTCGTAGGCGTTCTGGATCGCCTGGAAGAAGGCATCGGCAATCTTCGCGTAGCCGGCTTCCGTCGGGTGCAGGCCGTCGATGCCGATGTAGCGGTTGACGTCGGTGACGAGCGCGGCATAGGTGTCGACAATGGTGGCGCTTTGCCGCGAGGCGACAATCTCCAGGCGGCGGTTGAAGTCGTCGATGAAGGCCGGCAGGATGTGCTTGTTGCCGCTGGTTCGCGCCGGCAGCACGGTGCCGATGAACATCCGGATGCCGCGCCCCCGTGCTTCCGCCGCCATCGCCTCGATTTCAGATGCGGCTCCGCTGGCAGCCCCATCCCGTCCGCCGCTAATGTCGTTGTGACCGTGTAGGAACATTACCACCTCGGGACGGACCGTGTTCAGCGACGAGATGAACCGGCTTCGCGCGTAAATGGCCTGTTCGCCGCTCAGCCCGTGGTTGGCAACCGTGAAGCTGTTCGATTGCGAGGAGTAGCGGCCCTGAAGCGTTCGCAACACCACGGCCGGCCACGCCGCCTGCGGCACGACCACCTGCCTGGTGACCGAGCCCGGGCCGATCACGATGGTGCCGACCGGCACCGTGACTTCGCCAGCCGTGATGCTGTCGCCGAACGCCAGGTAGGTCGTTCGCGAAATCGTCGACAGCCTGGATACCGTGACGTTGAAGGAGCACGTGCCGGTCCGGCTCAGCGAATCGGTCGCGGTGCAGTTGACCTGCGTCACGCCGATCGGAAACGTGGCCCCCGATGCCGGCGAGCAGCTGACCGTCACGGATCCCTCGCCGTTGGCCGCGGTCGGCGTATCGAAGTTGATCTCCAGGCCCGTGGCATTGACGGTGGATCGCGACACGCCCTCGGCGCACGACAGCGTCGGCGCCTCGGCGACCGGTGGCGGGGACGGCGGCGGCGGTGGCTCCGGTGGGGTTGGCGCGGTCGGCGAGCCGCAACCAGCGCCAAGAGCAAGAGTGAGCAGGCACAGCTGTGCCGCGCGCAGCGCGCCAGACAGGACGTTTCCCATGGACAGGAACTGGTGATTATAGCTGCCGATCGACGGAAAACTCATAACACCCGGGTGTGACCAGCACCCGGCCGCGATCGTTGAACGACAAGCTCGATGGCGCGATGATCCCCGCGCCGCGGAACTGAACCGTGCGGGTCTTCTCGCCGGAGACGTCGTAGACGTACGAAAACGGAATCACGAACGAGATCCACAGCCGGCCGGATCGATCCACCGCTGCGGTCCTGACCGTGGGAGCGACCAGCGGCAGTTCACCAACCCTGCGTCGCGGCCACCGATCGGGCAAAGCGCGCACCAAGGGGTCTACCTCCCGGCCCTGGACGATCCGCTCATAAACCAGCTCACCCGTGTCGTCGTACTTCCTGAACGCCGGCTGGCCCGCCATGAACACGAAATAGAACCCGCCGTTCGGATCCGCGATCGGCACACCGGCGTTCAGCGCCAGGTGGAGATCACGGTCGCTTTCGTGTCCGGTCTTGCGGAGTTGACCGATTGACCGCAGCGGCGTGCCGTCCAGCGCATACTCCGACATCAGCCAGCCGCTTTCCGGATGGCTCATCAACACCGTGCGCCCGTTGAACGACAACGTGCCGACGCCGTTGAGCGCCAGCGTGCCAAACACCACTCGCGAGGAACCGCGCCCCGGCAAAATGAAACCGCCGGTGCGCACGCCGCCGGCGTCGAACAGCTGCACGCGCTCGCGGCCGTTGGGCGCATCCGACACCGCGAAGCTGCCGTTGAGCGCCACATCGAACGCGCTCGGCTCGATCAGCCGCCCGTCTTCCGCGCCAATCTGCACGAGGCGTTGCGCCGACTGCCCGGCCTCGCCGACCGCGAACACCGTGTGGCCGCGTCGATCGAACACGTAGAACTCGCCGTTGGCGGTTTGCTTGAAACCGACTGGATCGCGGAACAGCCCCACGACATGGGGCGCGAGAGCGTTGACGGCGCTGAGGACTTCGACAGTGCCTGGGGACGGGCGCTCGGCGGTCGCAGTGAGAAGACAGAAGTGAGACGTGAGAAGTGAGACGTGAGCGGTGAGAAGGAACGCGATTCTCACTGCCTACTTCTCGCTTCTCACTGGTCAGTATGCGGCGAGCGTCTTGATGGCGGCGAGCACGTCCGAGGACTGCGGCAGGATTCTCTCCTCGAGTTCGGGGCAGTACGCCACCGGGCAATCGAGCGCGGCGACCCGTCGGACCGGCGCGTCGAGGTCCTCGAACAGCTCTTCGCCAATTCGCGCGGCAATCTCGGCGCCGAAGCCGCAGGTCAAAGTGTCCTCGTGCGCGACGATTGCCTTGCTGGTCCTCCGGACGAGTTCCGCAATGCCGTCCCAGTCGTACGGCATGATGGTGCGCAGGTCGAACACCGCCACGCTGATGCCGTCCTTCTCGGCCTGCTGGGCGGCCAGCAGCGAGCGCTGCACCAGCGCGCCCCACGTCAGCACCACCATGTCGGTGCCGTCGCGGCGCAGCGCGCCCTTGCCGAACGGAATCATGTAGTGGGCGCCGGGATAGGCGCCCTTGTTGTAGGTCTGGCGATACAAATGCTTGTGCTCGAGATACAGCACCGGATCGTCGCATCGAATCGAGGTGCGCAGCAGGCCGGCCGCGTCGATGGCGTTGCTCGGGAACACAATCCGCACGCCTGGGCAGTGCGCGAAGATGCTGACGCCAGACTGACTATGGTAGGGCGCGCCGCCGCGCAGGTAGCCGCCAATCGGCACGCGCACCACCATCGGGCAGGACCAGTTGTTGCCCGAGCGGTAGCGCAGCATCGACATTTCGTCCTTCAGCTGCATCATCGCCGGCCAGATGTAGTCGAAGAACTGGATCTCGACGACCGGCTTGAGTCCGCGGGTGGCCATGCCGACGGCGCGGCCGACAATGTTGGCTTCGGCGAGCGGCGAGTTGAACACCCGATCGCCGCCATAGGCCTTCTGCAAGCCGTGCGTCACTTTGAACACGCCGCCCTTGCCGGGCACGTGCCCCAGCGCTGACGGCTTGCTCGCATCCGCCACGTCCTCGCCGAACACGACGATGCGCGGGTTGCGCGCCATTTCGTCCTTCATCGTGCGATTGATGGCCGCGACCATGGTGTCGGGCTTGCCTTCGGGCTGCGCGGCGGACTCGAACGCGCTCGACGTCGGGTCCACCGTCGGCGAGAACACGAACCAGTCGGCGGTGTCGACGGTCGGCTTGGGCGCCTTCAGCGCGACGTCGGTGGCTTCGGCGATCTCGCGATCGACCGATGCCAGGATCGCGTCGAGGTCCGCTTCAGCCGCGATCTGTTCCTTGATCAGGAAGGCGCGCATCTTCGTCAGCGGATCCCGCAACGCCTCGGCCTTGCGCTCCTCCGGCGTCTTGTAGAGCCGCTCATCGTCCGACAACGAATGTGAGTATGGGCGAATCACCTTGGCGTGGACGAACGCCGGCTTGCGCTCGCGGCGCACGTAGGCGACGGCCTCACCGAGGGTGCGGTAGCTGTCGAGGAAATCGGTGCCGTCGCAGCGCCACAGCTTCAGGTTCGGGAACGATTCGACCAGTCGCGACACGTCGCCGCCGGCGGTCTGCACTTCGACCGGGACGGAGATCGCGTAGCCGTTGTCCTCGACGAGATAGAGCACCGGCACCGGTCGCGTGCAGGCGGTGTTGAGCGACTCCCAGAATTCGCCTTCGCTGGTGGCGCCTTCACCGATCGACAGATAGGTGATTTCGTCGGCGTGGAACCGCTCGGCGCGATCCGGGATGGTGGTGACGCGCTGGTAGATCATGCCGGCTTCGCCGGCGCCGACCGCATGCAGGCACTGCGTGCCGGTGGTGCTGCCCTGCGACGGGATGTTCAGCGCGCGATGTCCCCAGTGCGACGGCATCTGGCGGCCGCCGGAACTTGGATCGTCCTTCGCGCCCGCCGAGGCGAGCAGCATTTCGGTCGAGGTCACGCCGAGCGTGAGGCAGAGCGCGCGATCGCGATAGTAGGGATAGAACCAGTCGTAGCCGGGACGCAGGTGATGGCCCGCGGCCGAGAGCACCGCTTCGTGCCCGGCACCGCTGATCTGGAAGAAGATCAAGCTCTGATTCTTGAGCTGGATCTCCTTGTCGTCGAGCCGCCGCGACAGGAGCATCGTGCGATACGCCCGCCGCAAATCGTCGGATGAGAGGCCTTCCCAACGTGCGCTGGTGACGGGGCGCGCGTCGGTCCCGGAGGCGAGCGTCGATGCCTTCATGCGGGGAAAATTATATCATCCGGGCGGGTGCTATAATCCGCCCCGAATTCACACGCCGTGAGACACTTACCGACATGAGCCATCGACCCGTACGCCTCCATCGCTGGGATGAAATCGCGCTCGAGAAAGTGACCGAGATGATCTCGCGAAAGATCATCACCGGCGAACGCGAAATGGTGACGCAGATTTATCTGAAGCGCGGCGCGATCGTGCCGATGCACTCGCACGAAAGCGAGCAGATGACCTACGTGCTGCAGGGCGGCCTGCGGTTCCTGATCAACGGTGAGGAGATCACGGTTCGCGAAGGGGAAGTGCTGCACATCCCGTCGTGGGTGCCGCACCAGGCCGAAGCGATCGACGACACGTTCGAGATGGATGTCTTCAGCCCGATCCGGCAGGACTGGCTGGACAGGACCGACGGCTACTTCCACGACAAGCCGACGGAGAAGCAGGAAGTGAGAAGTGACAAGTGAGAGGCTGGTCTCTGTTGCCTCCTGCTTCCCACTTCCTACGTCTCACTTCTCAATGGATGTGCTTCTTCCATTCGCGCTTCCACTCGTCATCATCCGGCGATCGGCCGCCTGAGTAGACGTCGAAGCGGTTGCGGGCGCGGCCCATCTTCCAGCGCAGGTAGCGGTACTTGAGCTCGTCCATCGGCCGCGAGCGCAGCGTCTTCAGGTAGAGGTAGCCGACCACCAGTCCGCCGAGGTGCGCGGAGTGCGCGACGCCGCTGCCAGGTCCGCTCATCGCCGAAATGAACGCGATGGCGCCGACGATCATCACGAAGATGCGGGCCGGAATCGGGAAGATGAAGTACAGGTAGATCGGCCGGTTCGGGAAGTACATGCCGTAGGCCAGCAGCAATCCGTAGATGACGCCTGACGCGCCCACCGTCACCGGGTAGTAGATGTCGTCCACGAACATCGCCAGCGCCAGCGTGGTGGCGGCGGCGCCGATGCCGGTGATCAGGTAGTACTTCGTGAAGAACCGCGTGCCCCACATGCGTTCCAGCTCGGTGCCGAACATCCACAGCGACAGCATGTTGATCAGGATGTGGCCGAAGCCGCCGGTGCTGTGGAGGAACAGGTAGGTGAACGGCTGCCACAGCGCCGCCTGTTCGAACACCGCCTGCGGCGACAGGCCGAGCCGCATGGTCATCGGATCGCCGACAATCATGTTCAGCAGGAACGCGACGACGTTCGTGATGATCAGGACCTTGACGGCCGGCGTGATGCCACCGGGCCCGAACGCGTAGCTGACGCCGGAGGGATACGGGGCCACGTGTCAGATCGTAATACGTTTTTCGGCCGGCCCGGAGTCCACGTGATACATGCCGCGCTCGGGCAGCCGCCACGCCAGCGCGGCCGCCAGCAGCGGGACGAGCGCCACCACGCCAAGGGTGGGTTCGATGCCAAAGCGATCGGCGCCCATGCCCACCAACGGGACCGTCAGGCTGCCCATGCCCCACGCAAATCCCATCATCAGCGACGACACCGTTGCCGCGCCGCCCCTCACGAAACTCTGCGCGAAGGTGACGCTGATCGGCAGGGTTGACTGCAGGAGCAGGCCGCCGATGGCCAGCATGACCGTGAAGCCGACGGGCGACAGCCGCGGCGCCATCGCCATGAACGGCACGGCAATGATCAACGACCAGAGGATGACCTTCTTCGATCCCATCCGATCGGCGAGCGGGCCGCCAAGGAATCCCCCGATGCCGCTCGTGAAGAGATACAACCCGACTGCGCCACTGGCCTGGCCGATCGTGAACCCCTGCTGCGTGAGCAGTGTCGGTGTGAACGTCATGAAGCCATACGTGGTCGCGGTGCGCAGCACGATCGTGAAGTAGAGCAGCGCCAGCGGTACCGCGGCCGGGCGCAGCGATGCCCAGGTCGACCGCTCGTGCTGGTGCGGCGCGTCCATCCGCGGCATGTGCTGCAGCGTCCACGCCAGCGCGAGCAGGCCGGGAATCATGATGATCGGCGAATAGCCCAGGCCGACGTAGGCCATGAACGGCGCGAAGACCGGCGCCGCCGCGAACCCCAACGATCCTCCAGACAGGTGCGCCGACATGGCCAGGCCCTTGCGGTGATCGGCCAGCTTATAGACGAGCGCGGCCGCCGGCGGATGGAATGCCGCTCCGCCGAGACCGCCAATGACCAGCACCACGCCGAGCCAGAACGGCGATTGCGCCAGTCCAATCAAGCTCAACGCCACCACCGTCACCACCGGGCCGGCAACCAGCAGCACGCGCGGCTTCCAGCGGTCCGCCATGGCGCCGAAGCCGAGTTGCGACACCGAGCCCGCCATCTGAAAACACATTGCGAGTACGCCGGCCGTCGCCAGTTTCAGATTGAGCGCCGGGATGAGCAGCGGCAACATCGGCGCATAGATGTTGTTGTACATATCCACGACGACGTGCGTGGACGCGACTTTCCAGATCGAAGGGTTCAGTCCGAGCCAGCCGGAGTCGCGGTCATTCACCGTGCCAACCTCTTGAAGCGGCCGATCACCAGGTCCCGGGCCTCACCGTACTCGCGAATGCGCAGGATCTGCGCCATCGCCGCGAGCGTCATCAGCGCCATGAAGATGGTGATGGCGAGCCGGAGCATCTGGGTCGTCAGGGCATCGCCCGGCATGATGCTCAGCAGCTGCCAGTGGCCGGCGGCCGTGACCAATCCCATCGCGGCTGTTGCGACGAGGATGCGCGCGAACGACGCGGCGAGCCGGGCCCCATTCAATCCCTGGACCTCGCGGCGCAACAGCAGCAACTGGATCGAGGCGTTGAGGATGGCCGTGATGGAGGTGCCGAGCGCCAGGCCCCGATAGCCCATGGTGTTCACCAGCGCCACGTTGAGCGCCACGTTGACAATGACCGATCCCGCCGACACCGCGACCGGAATGCGGCTGCGGCCGAGCGCGTAGAAGGCCGGCGAGATGATGCGGACGATCGAGTAGCCGACCAGCCCCAGGGCGTAGAGCTGCAGTGCGGCGGCGGTGGCCTGCGTGTCGGCGGCCGTGAATTCGCCGTGCTCGAAGATCACGGCGACGATCGGCTGCGCCAGCAGGATCAGTCCCACGGTGGCCGGCAGGTTGAGAAACATCATCAACCCCAGCGCGTTGGCCAGCGTCGCTCGGATGCGGCCGAAGTCCTGCTCGGCCACCATGCGCGAGATCGCCGGCGTCGCGGCGGCCGCAATCGACACGCCGAACAGTCCGATCGGCAGGTACATCAGCCGGAACGCGAAATCGAGCCACGACACCGCGCCGGTACCCTGGCCGGTGGCCAGGACGCTGTTGACCAGCACATTGATCTGCGTTGCCGCCAGGCCGATCGTGCCCGGCCCCATCAGCAGCAGCACCTTGTGCAGCGCCTCGTCCCGCAGGTTCAGCACCGGCCGGTACCGAAAACCTTCCTTGACGAGCGGCGGCCACTGAATGACCAGCTGGCCGATGCCGCCGACCACGGTCGCCAGCGCGACGATGGTGATGGGCTCCAGGCCAATCGACGGCGCGAGCGGAATCAGCGCCAGCGACATCACGATCACCGCGACGTTGAACATCGCCGGCGACAACGCCGGCACGAAGAAGTGGCCGAGCGAGTTCAGCATCCCCATCAACACCGCCGCGACCGCGACGAGTGTCAGGAACGGGAACACGATCCGCGTCAGGGACACCGTGAGCTCGAACTTGCCTGGCACGGCCGTGAACTCGGATGCAAACAGGCGCACCAGGGGCTCGGCGAACACCATGCCGCCCACCACCAGCAGTCCCGTCACGATCAACAGGGCATTGATCACCGAGCTGGCCAGCTCCCACGAGCGCTCCCGGCCGTGCAAGGTCAGCGTCCTTGCGAACGTCGGCACAAACGCCGCGCTCAGGGCACCTTCGGCGAACAAGTCCCGGACGAGGCTGGGAATGCGGCTGGCGATGCGGAAGGCGTCGTTGGCATCTCCGGCGCCGAAGTAGAAGGCCAGCACCTGGTCGCGAACCAGGCCGAGCACGCGGCTCGTGATGGTCGCCAGCCCGAATACCCCGGCCGAGCGGGCCAGCCGTGGGTGTCCAGGACTATCGGAATCGGCCATCAGTCAACAGAAGCGTAGCATGCGACCCTGTGTCCGCCCGTGCACAGCTGTCCCGCAGCCGGACACGCCTTCGCCGAGGCTGCGGCGCTGCAGGCTGCTCGTCCCACGGCTTTTCACAATCTTGACAGGTGAACGCCAAACATTTTTTCAGGACGAACCGTCTATACGTTTGCAAGGCCCAGTCAGCCTCTCACCATCCTCCTTGGGGCTCTTACTGAACAGCAGGAGCCCCAGTTTTTTGGCCCACCCTCCGGGCGGGCGGCTTCGCCACACCCCGGCTGGACCTTCATTACTGCTATGCAAGCTTCGACTTGACGGCTTCGCTGACCTTCTTGCCGTCGACCGTCTTGCCGGCCAGGCCGGCCATCACCGCCTTGATCACCTTGCCCATGTCCCTGGCGCTGGTGGCGCCGGTTTCAGCCACGGCTGCCGCCACCGCAGCGGCAATCTCTTCATCCGACGCCGACGCCGGCAGGTAGCCGCTGAGGATCACGATCTCCGCCTGTTCCTTGTCGGCCAGATCCTGGCGGCCGCCTTTCGTGAACTGCTCGATCGAATCGCGACGCTGCTTCACCAGCATCGACACGACCTGCAGCTCCTCGGCGCTCTCCAGCGCGCGGCCCTTCTCGATGCTCCTGTTGGTGAGCGCGGTCTTCAACAGGCGCAGCGCCGTCAGCCGGTTCTGATCCTTGGCCTTCATCGCCGTGACGATGTCGGCTCCGAGCGTGTGTTCGAGAGACATGTCAGTGATCCAGTTCTCCATCGCCAAGCGTGAAGTGCCAGTCGTCGGCGGACGCGTAGAAACCACTCGTCACCGGCACCGCGTTGACCTTCACGGTCAGGTCGATGCCGGACTTCACGACAAAATAGCCGGAGCGCCGCAGGATGCGCCGGAACGCCGCGTGGGTGACATGACAGCGGATCTTGTCCGAGTCGGCCATGCGCGCCTCGCGGTCCACCCAGCGCGCCAGCGTCTTGATGCCGCGCTCGTCAGCGGGATCGGCAATCAGGTCGACGATTTGCGTGACGCGTCCCTGCGGTTCTCGCAAGTGCCGGTAGACCACGTAGCCTTCCACGCTGTCGTTGCGGCGCAGCACGGCGATGGCATACCGCACGTGAGGCGGCTCGACGTACTTCCAGTTGAGATAGCGCGCATCGCGCCGCACCGACAGGGCGAAGCGGCCCGCCAGCTTCTCCCACAGGCGATCCGCGCTGGTATCGAAGCGGCGCACGACCTCGACCTCTTCCCTGAGCGGCTGGGTCCGCGAGACGACCCGCACGACCGGCAGGGTAATCGCCGAGACCAGCCGGTTGATCGCCACCGGCCAGATCGGAATCCGGAAGGCGCGCCGGCTGATTGGCTTGACGAGACACGGCAAGGGTTGCGACTTCGGCCAGCGCAGTTCATCGAGCTTGCTGCGCGTCGCGCCCGACAGCGCGGCGCCAAGCGCCACGCCGGTACCGCGATCCCACGCGCGCAGCAACGAGCCGCCCAGCCCCTGCCGCTGCCGCTCGGCGACGACCAGCGGATCCGAGCTCCACGTCCCGCCCACTTCCTGCCCGGCCACCATCACCCGGACGGGAGTCAGCGGTGTGGCGGCAATCAGCGTCGGGCCTTCACGCACCACCCAATAGGGCGGCTCAACACCGTTGACGGGATTGCGGCGCGCCCAGTCCCAATGCAGGCGCAGTCGCTCGGCCGCTTCGTTGCCGAGCGTACGACGATGGAGCTGTTCGACGCCTTTGCGATCGTCGGGTGTGAATCGTTCGATTTCCGCCATCGAAGAAGTAGCCAGTAGCCAGTATCCAGTATTCAGAACGAAATTTCTCCTGGTTACGGGCTACGGGTTGCGGGCTACGGGCTGCGGGCTACGGGCTTACCGGCTACTGGCGGCCACCTCCCGGCGGCCTGATCATCGAGCCGGGTTGATTCTGCGGCGGTTGCGGTTGCGGCGGGTTCACCATCATGCCTGGCGTCGAAACGCCGATTGGACGACCAGGTGTCGACGGAGCGATGGTGATGTTGCCCTGGTTCTGGTTCGGCACGTTCTGGCCCGGCTGGTTCACGCCGTTGCCGATGAACTGACCCGGCTGGTTGGCCGGCGCGCCCGGCTGCGGGAACGTGAACACCGGCGCGTTCGGCGGGTTCTGGTCGGGTTCTTCATCCGGCTCCTGGTCGTCGGCTTCGTCGAGTTGCGGCGGACGCGGCGGCATGAATTGCTGCGGGCTGTTTATCGCATTGTTGTTGCCCGGTGCCGGACGCGCCGCGGCTGGCGGTGCGGGCGCAGACGAGGTGGCCATCACCAGGATGCGGTCGTACATTGACGGCCCGGCGTTGTCGGCCTGGCGCGGGGCTGCCATGTAGCCCGCCACGCTACGAAGAATGGTCTCGAGCGCCCTGGCTTCGGAGACGTCCACCAGCTTCAATGTCAGCGGCGCGCCTGAAATACGCTCAGCGCCGACCACCTTCGTGCCGCCGATCCGCTCCCACTCAGCGAGGATCGTTCGAATTGGCACCGCCGTGGCCTCAACGGTGACCAGGCCATCGTGGAAATCGATCTTCAGCTGGCGCGCGAAGGCGGGCGCAGCAAGGCTGACGGTCAGTGCCACGGTGAGAAGGGTGGTGCGCATACCGGTTGCCGGCCTCAGTATACAGACGACGTTCAGGGCCGGAAAGTCGCCGCCGCTGCCGCGACGGTGCCGGCAGCCTCGTCGGACAGGCCCGGATACATCGGCAACGAAACGACTTCCGTGCACACCCGGTCGGCAACCGGGCAGACGGCCGGGCTGGATGCCTGCAGCGCGGGCTGGCGCGGAATCGGGATCGGGTAGTGAATCAGCGTCTCCACGCCGGCTGCCCTCATGTGCGACTGGAAGCGGTCCCGTTGCCCGGTGAGCACCGGGAACAGGTGGTAGACGTGGCCCGCGTCGAGTTCCTTCGGCACGCGGACCGCGGCGTTGGCCAGCGCGGCGCGATAGCGCGCGCCAATCGCGCGCCGGCGCCTGGTCCAGGCCGGCAGATACCGCAGTCGCGCGCGCAGGATCGCGGCCTGTAGCTCATCGAGGCGTGTGTTCACGCCGGCGTCGTCGTGGTGAAAGCGCGTGCTTTGCCCGCCGTTGCGCAGCCGCGCGACGCGCACCGCGAGGTTGGCGTCCGTCGTCAACACCGCGCCGCCATCGCCGAGCGCGCCGAGGTTCTTGGTCGGATAGAAGCTGGTCGCCGCGGCCACGCCGAACGTGCCAATCGCGCGGCCGTTCGCGGTTGCCAGCTGCGATTGCGCGGCATCCTCAACCAGCGCGAGGTTGTGCCGCGCCGCCATCGCCTCGAACGCCGGCATGTCCGCCGCCTGGCCGTAGAGGTGCACCGGCATGATTGCCCTGGTGCGCGGCGTGATCGCGGCTTCGGCCGCGCGCGGATCGAGTGTCAGGCGCTCGGGATCGACATCCGCGAACACTGGCCGCGCGCCGGCCATCAGGATGCCGAGCGCGGAAAACGCCGCCGACAGCGGCGGCGTGATCACTTCATCGCCAATACCAATGCCGAGGGCGCGGAGGATCAGGAAGATCGCGTCGGTCCCGTTGCCGACGCCCACCACGTGCGGCACGCGGCTCGCCGCCGCGAATTCGCGCTCGAAGGCCTCGACCTCAGGGCCGAGCACGAACCACCCGCTGGCGACGACGCGATCGATCGCAGCGGTGATGTCAGCGGCGTCCTCACCGAGCGTGAGCGCGTTAAACGGAACCTTCACCGACATACTCTTTGAGGTGCTGGCGGTAGTAGTCGAAGGTGCGGCTGAAGCCGTCGCGCAGGTTGACCGACGGTATCCACCCGGTGCGCGCTCGGAACAGCGACGAGTCGGCATAGAAACTGCCGATGTCGATCGCCTTCTTGTCGGCCGGCCACTCGACGAACCGGTAGCGGCCGCGGCCGGCGATCGCGACCAGCATCTGCACGAGATCGCGGTGCGAGAGATGTTCTTCCCCGCAGATGTTGAACGCCTCGCCGTTGACGGTGTCGGTGGCCCCGGCCGCCAGGAACGCCTCGACGGCGTCATCGACGAACACGAAGTCACGCACTTGTGACCCGTCGCCGAACACCTGGATTTCCTTGTCCTCCAGCGCGAGCCGGATGAACCAGCCGATGAAGCCCTGCCGGTCGTGCCGCAGCAGCTGGCGCGGGCCGTACACGTTGGTGAGCCGCAATGCGCACGCGCGCACGCCGAACACGTTGTTGTAGACCAGGTGGTAGTACTCGCCGGCCGCCTTGTTGATGCCGTTCACGTCCGTCGGCCGCACCAGGTGCCGCTCGGTCACGGGCAGCGCGTCGGGTTTGCCGTAGATCTGGCGCGTGCTGGCGTAGATCACCTTGGCGGCGGGATTGTGATGCCGGCACGCCTCGAGCAGCGTCAGCTGGCTGCGGCAGTTGATCTCGAGGTCGGTATGGGGATCCCGCATGCTGTCGATGTGGCTGACCTGGCCGGCGAGGTTGAAAATCACGTCGCGGCCCTGCACCAGGTGATTCATGGTGCTGGCCTGACGCACGTCGGCGACGTTCACCGTCACGCGGTCCTCGATGCCGGCGATGTTGAACAGGTTGCCGCCGTAGTCTTGAATCAGCGAGTCGACCAGCAGCACGTCGGCGCCCAGCGCGACCAGGCGGTGCGCGAGGTTGCTGCCAATGAAGCCGAGTCCGCCGGTGATCATCACGCGGCGCCGGTGGTAGAACGCGGCGTCGGTCATCGGCGTTTCCCGGCGGGGGCCGCCGCCGCGGCGTTCTTCCGGTGCGTGCGCCGCACCACCAGCGCCCACCACAGCTTGAGGACGTCGATCGCCGTCCGGAACACGCGGCGGAAATTGAAGAACTGCGAGTGGCCGTGGGCGCGGTGAAAGTGGTGAACCGGCGTCTCGGCGACGCGGAAGCCGGCGTCCTGGAACTTCTTCATCATCTCCAGGCAAATCACGCCGCTGTCCTTTTCGAGGCGCACCACGTCGAAGATGCGCCGGCGCATCAGCCGGAAGTCGCAGTCAACGTCGCGCACCTTCAATCCGAACAGCAGCTTCACCATGTGGTGATAGACGCGGCCGATGATGATGCGGTGCAGCGGATCGGCGCGGCTGATCTTCCAGCCGTTCACCCAGTCGACGTCGTCCGTCATCTGCTCCCAGAGCACCGTCATCTCCTCCGGATTGTACTGGCCGTCGCCGTCGGTGTAGAAAATCAGGTCCTTGGTGGCGGACGAGAACCCGGTGCGCAGCACGCCGCCGTAGCCGCGGTTCACCGGGTGATGCACGGCGCGCACGTGATGGGGATAGAGGCGGACCAGCTCCGCGAGAATCTGCGGCGTGTCGTCCTTGCTGCCGTCGTTGACGACAATGACTTCGTAGTCGTCCGTCAACGTCGACGCCGTCTTGACGGCCGTGATCACCAGGCTGGCGATGGTGCCGGCGTCGTTGTAGGCGGGGAAGAACACGCTCAGGCCTGGCATGGTCGGCACTTTACTGCGATTTGATACGGCCGTGCCGCAGGATCAGCTTCCACGGCGCGATCAGCGACTCGAGCAGGACGCCGCTCGACAGTTTCGATGCGCCTTGCCGCCGCTCGATGAAGATGATCGGCGACTCCTCAATGCGCAGCCCCGTATCCGCGGCCATGAACGTGACGTCGAGCAGGAACGCATAACCATCGGACACGATGCGATCGAGCGGCAGTCTCGCCAGCGACGCGCGCCGCCAGCAGCGGTAGCCGGTGGTGATGTCGCGCAATCCCAGGCCGGTCACCGTGCGGATGTAGAAGTTGGCACATTGGCTGAGGATGATTCGCCGCAGCGGCCAGTTCACGACGCTGATGCCGTTCAGGTAGCGTGAGCCAATCACCAGGTCGGCGCCCTTCGCCGCCGCCGCGATCATCGCCGGCAGGTAGCGCGGATCGTGCGACAGGTCGGCATCCATCTGCACCACGAAATCGAAGTCGGTGGCGATGGCCCGACGGAAGCCGTCGAGATACGAGACCCCCAGGCCGCGCGGCCCGCGACGATGCAGCGCCTGCACGCGCCCGGGATACTCCACCGCCAGCGCGTCGGCGATCGCGCCGGTGCCGTCAGGTGACTGATCGTCGAGCACCATCACGTGCACGCCGGACAGCTGCATCAGCTCCCTGATCAGGATCGGGATGTTCTCCCTCTCGTTGTAGGTCGGGATCAGGGCCAGGGTCTTCAACGGCGGCCCTCGAAGCGCAGACTCGAGATCTGCTCGGAGACCAGTCCGACCAGGAACACGATCACGCCGAACATCAGCAGCACCACCGCGCCGTTTGGAATCCGGGCGTGGGACACGAAGTTCCAGGCGCCGTAGGCCGCGCCGATCGACAGCGCCACGGCGCTGAGCGGCGCGAAGATTCGCAACGGGCTGAAGATGGTGATGACTTTCAGCAAGATCAGAAAAAACCTGGCGCCGTCACTGGCCACCCGGACCTTCGAGTGACCGACTCGCGGCAGAGCGCCGATTGGCTCGAACGCGACATTGTATCCCGCCTTGATGAACGCCAGCGTCGTCGTGGTCGGCGTCGAGAACCCGTTCGGCAGCAGATGAATGAACTCCTGGAGGCAGGCGCGGCGCGCCGCGCGCATGCCGGACGTGAGGTCGGGAATGTGGCGTTCGGTCAGGTAGGACGCCAGCCAGTTGAGCACCGCGTTGCCGGCACGCCGCACCAGCCCGGCCTGTGTTCCTGGATCGCGGGCGCCGATCACCAGGTCGAAATCGCCGAGGCGCTCGACCAGCCGCAGCGCGTCGGCGGCGCGGTGCTGGCCGTCGGCGTCCACGATGATGAGCCAGTCACTGGTGGCGGAGCGGATGCCGGTTTTCACGGCGGCGCCGTTGCCCTTGTTGTAGGGATGGCGCACGACCCGTGCGCCCGCCCGCTCCGCCTCGGCGCCGGTCGCGTCCGTCGATCCATCGTCGATGACCAGCACCTCGTGCCAGCGCGCGCTCGAACGCAGCGCGGTCACGGCGGGGCCGATGCTCGCACCTTCGTTGAAGGCCGGCAACACGACGGTGACCGAGCCGGGATCGATCACGTGGCGTGACGGAAGTTGATGATGTCCCCGTCCTGCACGAGGTAGTCCTTGCCTTCGAGACGCAGCTCGCCGCTGTCGCGGCAGGCGGCCATCGAGCCGCGCGCCATGAAGGCGTCGTAGCCGACGACCTCGGCGCGAATGAAGCCGCGCTGAATGTCGCTGTGAATCTCGCCGGCGGCATCCAGCGCCGAGGTGCCGCGGCGGATCGACCAGGCACGGCACTCGTCTTCGCCGACGGTGAGGAACGACATGTAGCCGAGCAGGTCATAGCTGGCGGCGATCACGCGATCGAGGCCCGACTCACTGAGTCCCATGTCCCTCAGGAACGCCTCGGCGTCGGCGGGTTCGAGCGCCGCAATCTCGAGCTCGATCTTCGCGCACAGCGCCACGGCGCGCATGCCTTCGCGCGCCAGGAACGCCTTCATGCCGGTGCGCTCGGCGGCCGCGTCCACGCTCCCCGCCGCGTCGGCATTGCCCTCGTCGAGGTTGATCACCACCAGCAGCGGCTTGGCCGACAGCAACTGGAAACCGCGCAGGCGCCGGAGATCGTCGCCCGCCAGGCCCATCGCGCGCAGCGGCTGCCCGTTCTCGAGCGCCGTCCTGCACGTGCCGAGCAGACCGTTCTCCTTCTCGAGCTCCGGAGACTTGCCGCGCTTGAGGTCCTTCTCCATGCGCTCGAGGCGCCGCTCGACGACACCGAGATCGGCGAGGATCAGTTCGTCGTCCATCGCCTGCGCGTCGCGCGCCGGATCGACCGATCCCGACGGATGCGGCACGGCCGGATCGCGAAACGCGCGCACGACGTGCACCAGCGCATCAGCATTCTTGTAGCCGGCAACGTCAACCAGCGCGGCGGCGCCGGTGCGGCCCGGTGCGACGATGTCGGTGAACTCGATCGTCGCGGGCACGCGCTTTTTCGGATTGAAGATCGCGGTCAGCTGATCGAGGCGCAGGTCTGGTACTTTCGAAATTCCGATCGCGGTGTCGCCCTTGCCGCGCGGCGCGTCTTTCGCGCTCGTCATCAGCTGAAACAGCGTGGATTTGCCGGTCGACGGGAACCCGATCAGGGCGGCGTGCAGCATGCGGAAAAAGTCCTCGGACTCAAAACGGCAATCGTAGCACGGTGGCTAGTAGCCAAAATTTTGACGCTCACTAGGCGTTGCGGAGAGGGCGAACAAATAGCGTAACGCCCATCCAGTCAATCGTTTATGGTCAATTTGAGCGTTGACTTTGGCATAGCCTCACTCTACTATTTCCGTGGAAATTTGTGGAGCTTGGTGGAAGTGTCGGCGTGCTCAGAGGCAATTCGCCGGCAAAAATCGATGATAAGGGCCGTCTGAAGGTTCCGAACGCCTTTCGCGCCGTCATTGAGAAAGATCACGGCACGAAGCTGTTCGTGACGAGCCTCTCGGGGCTGTCCGTACGCATCTACCCCATGCCGGTGTGGCTCGACCTCGAGCGTCGACTGCACCAGGTGCCCTCCACAAACCCCTCGCGGCAGCGCTATTTGGACCGCGTGAACTTTTACGGCCAGGAAGGCGAGCTCGATACGCAGGGCCGCGTGGTGATCCACGCGCGCGTGCGTGACAGCGCCCAGATCACGGGCGAGGTCGACGTCCTGGGCCAGGTGAGTTTTCTCGAGGTCTGGAACCACGAGCGTCTCGTCGCCAAGCTGCTCTCCGAGCCGTTCACGGACGACGACGCCCGGGCGCTGTCCGACTTCGGGATCTGAGCGTTGTCGGAACTGCATGTTCCGGTGTTGGTCGACGAAGTGCGCGCGCTCCTGCAGCCGGAGCGTGGCGGCGTGTTCGTCGATTGCACGGTCGGTCTCGGCGGTCACGCGCGCATGTTGCTCGAACACGGCGCGTCGCGGCTCATCGGGATCGATCGCGACACCGACGCGCTGGCGCTGGCGCGCGACACGCTGGCGCCATTCGGCGATCGCGTCGCGCTGGTCCACGCCGACTATCGCGAGATCGCGGCGGTGCTCGCGGCGCAGGGTGTCGGAGAGGTGGCCGGGCTGCTGGCGGATCTTGGCGTCTCGTCTCTGCAACTCGACGCCGAGGGCCGCGGCTTCAGCTTTCGCCGCGACGAGCCCCTCGATATGCGGATGGACCGCAGCAGGGGCGAGACCGCGGCCGAGTGGATCGGTCGCGTCGACGAGCGGGAGCTCGCCGACGTGATTTACCGGTTCGGCGAAGAGCGGCGATCGCGGCAGGTGGCGCGGGCCATCGTGGCGGCGCGGCAGCACGGGCGCATCGAGACGACCGGACGCCTGGGCGAGATCGTGCGGCGAGCGGTGGCCGCGCGGACGCGGCAGCGGATCGATCCCGCGACGCGCACCTTCCAGGCGCTTCGCATCTGGGTCAACCGCGAGCTGGACGGGCTCGATTCGTTTATCGGTTCGGCGGTCGCGAGCCTGCAGGGGGAGGGGCCCGCCGCGCGGACTGTGCGCAAAGGGGTGGAGGGCCGGGGGCGGATCGCCGTGATCGCGTTTCACTCACTTGAAGACCGGGTGGTGAAACACACGTTCCGCGCGTTGTCGAAGGGTGACGACGCGCAGTTGACGGTGCTGACCAAGCACCCGGTGATCGCCTCGGACGCCGAGGCGGCCGCCAATCCGCGGGCGCGCAGCGCCAAGCTGCGCGCTGCCGTTCGAGTGTGAATCCGCCGTCGCTCGAGTGAGCTTCGGCGGGCAGGCAAGGGGGGGCATATGAACAAGGCAGGAACCTTCGAATACGAGATTCGCAGGGACTTCCGCAACAACCAGATCGTCCGCGAAGTCGATGAGCGCCGGTTGCGGGGCCTGTGGCAGTCGCTCGGCGTTGGTGTGGTGCTGGTGCTGGCGTTGCTGTTCTCCGCGTGGCAGCACTTCGAGCTGTTGCGGCACGGTTACCGGCTGGAGCAGATGCAGCGCGATCGCGCTGCCGAGAGCGACATCAACCGCCACCTGCGCCTGGAGATGGAAACGCTGCGCTCGCCGCAGCGCATCGAGAAGCTCGCCACCGAGCGGCTCGGCATGGTCACGCCCGGCGACGGCGAGACGGTGATTCTCGAGCGGGTGACGCCGCCGGCGCCGCCGGCCACGTCCGTCGTCGCATCGCGGTAATCCGAACGCGTCGAGCAACCGGTGGCGGTGCAATCAGATCCTTCGTGGCGCCCGATGCTGAGGCGCCGCCTGATGGTGGCGACGGTGGTGCTGGGCCTGTGGGCGCTGGCGATTGTCGCCCGCCTCGTGGTGCTGCAGGTGATCCAGCATGCCGAGCTGGTGGCGCGCGCCGAGCGGCAGCAGCTGAGCACCATCGATGCGCCGGCCAAGCGAGGCGAGATCTTCGATCGCGGCGGCCGCCTGCTCGCCTACAGCGTCGATGCCGACACCATCTACGCGGTGCCGACCGAGATCGCCGATCCGGTCAAGACCGCCACCGCGTTGTGCGACGCCCTCGACGACTGCACCAGCAAGAACCGCGAGGAGCTGATCGAACGCCTGTCGCCGAAGCGCTCGTTTGCCTACGTGCGACGCCGCGCCACACCGCTGCAGGCCACGCGCGTTGCCGCGCTGCAGCTCGATGGCGTGGCCTTCCGCAAGGAAAGCAAGCGCTACTATCCGAACCGCGAGCTGGCCGCGCACGTACTCGGCTACGTCGGCCTTGACAACGTCGGCCTGGCCGGCCTCGAAGCCACCTACGACAAGGCCGTCCGTGGTCGTGAGGGCAAGCTGTTGGTGCAGACCGACGCGCGCCGTCACGTGTTCAGCCGGCTGGAGCGATCGCCCACCGCCGGTGGCTCGCTCGAACTGACCATTGACGAACACCTGCAGTACATCGCCGAGCGCGAAGTGCGCGCCGGCGTGGAGGCGGCGCGCGCCGACGGCGGTAGCGCGGTGGTGATGGATCCGCTGACCGGCGAGATTCTCGCGCTGGCGAGCTATCCGACGTTCAACCCGAACGACTACGCCGACGCGCCGGAGAGCGCTCGGCGGAACCGCGCGGTGCAGGACCTTTATGAGCCGGGCTCGACGTTCAAGCTCGTGACGGCATCGGCCGCCCTGCAGGAGCGTGTCATCACCACCGACGAAATCGTCGACACCCAGGGCGGCGTGATCACCTTCCCCGGCCGCAAGCCGATCACCGACATGGGCCACGACTATGGGCCGCTGTCGTTCACCGATGTGATCGTCAAGTCGAGCAACGTCGGCGCGATCAAGGTCGGCTTGAAGCTCGGCGCGGAGCGGATGGGCCTGTACATCCGCCGTTTCGGCTTTGGCCGACCGTCATCCCCCGACTTTCCCGGCGAGAGCGCTGGCATCGTGTGGGATCCGTCGCGGCTCGATGACAGCGCGCTGGCGTCGGTGTCGATGGGCTACCAGGTCGGCGTGACGCCGCTGCAAATGGCCGCGGCCGCCAGCGTGATTGCCAACGGCGGAACGTTGTACGAGCCACGCATCGTGCGCGCGATCATCAAGGGATCGCAGCGCACCGTGGTGCCGCCCAAGGCCGTGCGGCGCGCCATCCTGCCCGAGACGGCGGCCACGCTCACCGACATCATGGAACGGGTCGTCACCGACGGCACGGGCAAGAGGTCACAGCTGGTCAGCCATGCGGTGGCCGGCAAAACCGGCACCGCCGACAAACTCGTGAACGGGCGCTACTCGCAGGCCCAGCAGAACGTCTCGTTCGTCGGGTTCGTGCCCTCGCGCAACCCGACGCTGACCATCATCGTGATGGTGGATTCGCCGCGCGTCGGCGGTGACACGGGCGGCGTCATTGCCGCCCCGATCTTCAAGCGGATCGCGGATGCCAGCCTGCGCCATCTCGGCACCACGCCGACCATCAATCCCGCTCCGCCGGTGCTGGTGGCGCGCCACCAGGAGGCGCCGGTGGCGCCCGCCGCCGTCGTCAATACTCCAGCCATCGTGGCGATGCCCGCCAGCATGGCCGACGGCGGCCTGCCCGATCTGCGCGGCATGAGCGCGCGCGAAGCGCTGCGCGAGCTCGCGCGGCTCGGACTCATGGCCCGCATGCACGGCGTCGGCGTTGTCGTCGATCAGGATCCGCCGGCGGGATCGCCGTACGACGCCGGCGCCACCGCCACGCTCGTGCTCGATCGCCGTTTCAAGCTGCGTCCGACTGGAGCCCTTGGAGACCAGGCCACCGTGGCGCGCACCCTGCGCAATGGAGTGGAGCGGTGATCCTCGGCGACGCGATCGACACTCTGCGCCACCTGGCGACCAGCCCGCCGGCCGGGGTCACGGGTGATGTCCCGGTTACGGCCATCGCCTATGACTCCCGCCACGTCGTGGCCGGCGCCATCTTCGTGGCGCTCAAAGGCCAACGCGCCGACGGCGGTGCGTTCGTCCAGCAGGCGGCATCGCGGGGTGCGGCGGCGGTCGTATCTGAATCGCCCCGCCCCGACGCCGTGGCCATTCCGTGGATCACCGTTCGCGATGCGCGGCTGGCGCTGGCCCTGCTCGCGGATCGCCTGTTCGATCATCCAAGCCGGCGCATGCCGGTCATCGGCGTCACCGGAACGAACGGCAAGACCACGACATCGTATCTGCTGGCCGCCATCCTCGACGCCGCGGGCCGTCGTGCCGGAATGCTGGGCACCGTGACCTACCGGATTGGCGGTGAGGATCGCGAGGCCTCGCACACCACGCCCGAGTCGCCGGACGTGCAGCAGTTGTTGAGCGAGATGCTGCAGCACGGATGCCGGTCTGTGGTCATGGAAGTGTCGTCGCACGCGCTGGCGCTGAAGCGCGTCGACGGCATGCGATTCGCCGCCGGCGTGTTCAGCAACCTGACGCGCGACCACCTCGACTTCCACGAAGACATGGAGGCGTACTTCGCCGCCAAGCGCCGGTTGTTCGAAATGCTGCCCGACGGCGCTCCCGGGGTGATCAACGTCGACGATCCGCGCGGCGTGGCGCTGGTGGAAACCGCCACGGCGCCGGTCACCTACGGCATCACCGCCCCGGCCGATTTCATGCCTGGTCCGATCGAGATGACGCTCTCCGGCCTGCGGTTCGCGGTGAAGACCCCGAACGCGTCCATCCAGATCTCGTCGCGGCTCGTCGGCAAGCCGAACGTCTACAACATCCTCGCCGCCGCCGCGACCGCCGCGGCGCTCGGCCTGCCGATCGACGCGATCGAGCATGGCATCGCCGGACTGTCCGGGGTCCCCGGCCGTTTCGAAGTGGTGTCGCAAGTGAGCGACGACGTCACCGTGGTGGTCGACTACGCGCACACCGACGATGCACTCCGCAACCTGCTCGAGACGGCGAGGCCACTGTCGGCGAAACGGCTGATCACGGTGTTCGGCTGCGGCGGCGACCGCGATCGATCGAAACGGCCGCTGATGGGCATGGTCGCCGCCCGGCTCAGCGACGTGGTGGTGATCACCTCCGATAACCCGCGCTCCGAAGAGCCGGCCCGCATCATCGAGGAGATCGAACGCGGCATTCCCGCCGGCAGCCAGGCGTCGTCGCGAACGCCGGCGATGGAGTCGGTGGTCGATCGCGCGGCGGCCATCGAGCGCGCGGTGGCGATCGCCGCGCCCGGTGACGTCGTGCTGATCGCCGGCAAGGGGCACGAGAAGTACCAGCAGATCGGCGATCGAGTGCTGCCGTTCGACGACGGCGAGGTGGCGAGAGCGGCGCTGCGCCACAGGAGGCACACGTAGCGGAGATGGGGCCAGAACAGGCACTGAGGGCTCAGCGACGGGAACGACCGTGAGTGCGCCAATACCGCTGGCGGCGGGAACGATTGCGGCGGCTGTGAACGGCCGGCTGGCGACCGGCGATGGCGATCGGTACGTGACCGGGTTCTCGATCGACACGAGGACCATGGCGTCGGGCGACCTGTTCTTCGCGATCGTCGCGCGGCGTGACGGTCACGACTTTGTGGGCGCGGCCTCGAAGCGTCGCGCCGCGGGCATCGTGGTCAGCCGGGCGGTTGCGCTGGGTGAGAACAACGACGCGTTCGTGATCGAGGTGGCCGACACCACGCGGGCGCTGCAGGACCTGGCGCGTTACGTGCGCCGTGAGTCGGGAGCGAAGGTCGTGGCGATCACCGGCAGCGCCGGCAAGACCACCACGAAAGACACCATCGCGGAGCTGGTGGGCACGCGATACCGCGTCGTGAAGAACGCAGGGAACTTGAACAACCACCTCGGGCTGCCACTGTCGATGCTGGAACTGCGGCACGGGGCCGACGTGGCGGTGATGGAACTGGGCATGAACCACGCGGGAGAAATCCGGACACTGGTCGGCGTCGCGACGCCCGAGGTCCGCGTGTGGACGAACGTCGGCGAGGCGCACATCGGCAACTTCGGATCGGCGGACGCGATCGCGGACGCGAAGGGCGAAATCCTGGAAGGCGCGGCCGCCGACACGCTGCTGGTGGCCAATGCCGATGATCCGCGCGTCATGGCCCGGGTGCCGGCGTTTGCGGGCCGCACCGTGACGTTCGGCATCTCCCCGTCCGCCGACGTTCGCGCTGTCGACGTGGAGGATCTCGGCCTCGATGGCACGCGCGCGTCGCTGCAGACCAAGGCCGGCCGCCGCGATCTGCAGGTGCCGCTGCTCGGACGCGGTCACCTGATGAACGTGCTCGCCAGCGCGGCCGTGGCTCTCGAGACGGGGATCGATCTCGACACCATCATCGAGAAGGCGTCTCAGCTGAAGCCGTCGTCGCGCCGGGGCGCGGTGCTGCGCCTGCCCAACGGCGTCATCGTCATAGACGACTCCTACAACTCGAGCCCGTCGGCGCTGCTCAAGTCGCTCGACGTGGTGTCGCGGGCCTGGGCGGCGAGACGCATCGCGGTGCTCGGCGAGATGCTCGAGCTGGGCGATCTGTCGGAGGCCCTGCATCGCGAATGCGGACGGGCGGCTGCCGCCAGCCGGCTCGCGAAACTGTTCACCATCGGCGGAGCGCCGGCGCGTGCGATGGGCGAGGCGGCCATCGACGCCGGGATGCCGCACGCGGCAGTCACCCATTTCGACACCAGCGCCGACGCGGCGCCGATCATCGGCAGCCAGACCGCGCCGGGCGACGTCGTGCTGGTCAAGGGTTCACGGGGCTCACGCACCGATCTGGTGGTGGAGCACCTCACGGCGGTGTTCGGCTGATGCTGTATCACCTGCTGATCTCGTTCTACCCGGAGATTTCGGTCCTCAACGTGACGCGCTACATCACGTTCCGGACCGCGGTCGCCAGCATGACCGCGCTGGTCATCGGCCTGGTGATGGGGCCGTGGCTGATTCGCCGGCTGCGCGATTTCCAGATCGGCCAGGTGATCCGGCAGGAAGGGCCCGAATCACATCGCGCCAAGGCGGGCACGCCGACGATGGGCGGACTGCTGATCCTCGTGGCGGCACTCGTGCCGACGCTGCTGTGGGCCGACCTGACGAACCCGTTCGTGTGGATCGCGGTCGTGTCGACCGCCGCGTTCGGCGGCATTGGCTTCCTCGACGACTACCTGAAGATCACGCGCCGCTCTTCGGGTGGCTTGCGGCCGCGCTACAAGATGGGCCTGCAGATCCTCGCCAGCCTGCTGGTCAGCCTGGTGCTGATGTGGCTCGCCGCCGAGAACCTGTACAACACCCGGCTGATCTTCCCGTTCTTCAAGCAGCTGATTCCCGATCTCGGCTGGCTCTACGCGCCGTTCGCGGTGTTCTTCCTGGTGGCGTGGAGCAACGCCGTCAACCTGACCGACGGGCTCGACGGCCTGGCGATCAGCACCTTCGCGGTGGCGGCCGCGGCGTTCACCGCGCTGGCCTACGTCACCGGCCACCGCGTGTTCGCCGAATACCTGCTGCTGGTGCGCTTCGAGCCGGCGGCCGAGCTGACGATCTTCTGCGGCGCGCTGGTCGGCGCCAGCCTCGGCTTCCTCTGGTACAACGCGCACCCCGCCGAGATCTTCATGGGCGACGTCGGTTCGCTGGCACTGGGCGGCGCGCTGGCCACGGTGGCGCTGTTGATCAAGCAGGAACTGCTGCTGGTGATCGTCGGCGGTGTCTTCGTGCTCGAGGCCGCCTCGGTCGTCATTCAGGTGACGTCGTTCAAGATGCGCGGCAAGCGCGTCTTCAAGATGGCGCCGCTGCACCACCACTTCGAGTTGAGCGGCTGGGAAGAGCCCAAGGTCATTACCCGTTTCCTGATCATTGCGATCCTGTTCGCGCTGTTCAGCCTGACGACATTGAAGCTGCGATGACGGCGGCCACCTTCTCCGTGTCGGGTCAAGCGGTGCTCGTGGTGGGAGCGGCCAGAAGCGGTGTCGCCGCCGCGCATCTGCTTGCGCGCCGCGGCGCGGCCGTGACGCTGACCGATCGCAAGGCGCACATTCCCGGCGCAGCGGCATTGCGAGCGGCCGCAGTGTCGCTGGAACTGGGCGGACACAACGCCAGGACGTTCGAGTCCGCGCACCTGATCGTGATGAGTCCGGGCGTGCCGCTCGATTTGCCGGAGGTGCTGCGCGCCAAGGCGAGCGGCGTGCCGATCATCGGTGAGCTGGAATTGGCGTCCCGATGGCTGCAGGGGCCGATTGTCGCGATCACCGGCACCAAGGGCAAGTCCACCACCACCACGCTGGTGGGCCGGATGCTCGAGGCGTCAGGCCGCCGCGTCATGGTCGGCGGGAACATCGGCTACCCGGTGAGCGCGCAGGTCGACGACTCGACCAGCGACACCGTGCACGTCATCGAGGCCAGCAGCTTCCAGCTGGAGACCACCGACACGTTCCGTCCGTGGATTGCGGCGCTGCTCAACTTCTCACCCGATCACCTGGACCGTTATCCGGACGAAGCGCCGTACGCGGCGGCGAAACGGCGCATTTTCGCCAACCAGCGCGCTGACGACTGGGCGGTCGTCAACGCAGACAGCGCGGAGGCCACTGGCATGGCAACCAACGTTCGAGCCCGCGTCGTGAGCTACGGCGTGGATCACAGCGCCGCCGACGTCCATGTCGGCAACGGCTTCGTGTGGCAGCGCACGTCGGAAGGCGACATCCCGCTGCTGCCGCTGGCGGCGGTGCAACTACCGGGCCGGCACATGCTGAGCAACGTCGTGGCAGCGACCGCGATCAGTCACCTCGCGGGTGCGACCGGATCGGCGCTCGCCAGAGCGCTCACCGGCTTTCACGGCCTCGAGCACGTGATGGAGCTGGTGGCCACCAAGGATGGCGTGCGCTTCGTCAACGACTCCAAGGCGACCAACGTCGATGCCGCCGCGAAGTCGATCGACAGCTTCGAGCACGTCGTGGCGATCATCGGCGGCAAGTACAAGGGCGGCGATTTCGGCGATCTCGCCGGACCGCTGCGCGCCCATGGCCGCGGCGTGGTGGCCATCGGCGAGACGCGCCGGATGGTCCGCGATGCGCTGCAGGGCGTGGTGCCGGTGGTGGAAGCGGCGTCGCTGAAGGAAGCGGTGCGGCGCGCCTTCGATCTCGCGGCGCCCGGCGGCGTGGTGCTGCTCGCGCCGGCCTGTTCGAGCTTCGACATGTTCGCCGACTACGCGGATCGCGGACGGCAATTCAAAGAGGAGGTCCGGAAACTCGTCAGCGAAACGTGAGGCGTGCGTCCGACGGCGCGCAGGCCCGTCGGAGAGCAGTGAGTAGTCGTCAGCCGGTTGGCGGCAATTAGGAGCTGGTCGCTGGGAGCGCAGGCTGCCCCGGTCTGCGAGGCTGGTGTCCCAATTCCCTGATCGACTGGCGACTACTGACTGCTTGAACGCGCACCCGTTGTATCGAGCGCTGGCGTTCGGACTTTAGTGCCCGGCCGACAGCCGGGGGTCGGAATAGTAGCGCCGCTGGAGGCGGCGCAACAGAGAAATATGGCGAGAAAGCTGCAGTCCGACAAATGGCTGTTCCTGGCGACGTTAGCGCTGATTTGCATCAGCGTCGTCATGGTCTATAGCGCCTCGGCGCTGGTGGCGCTGGAGCGCTTTCAGCAGCCGTATCTGTTCGTGACCCGCCAGACGATGTGGGCCGCGGTGGGCATTGCCGTCCTGTCGATCGTGATGCACATCGACTACCGGTCTTATCGCAACGACCGCATGGTCTGGTTCCTGGTTGGCGTAGTCGGTCTGATGCTGATCGCGGTGCTGTTCTCGCGCCCGATCAACGGCACGCGCCGCTGGTTCGGCATCGGCGGCTTCGGCATCCAGCCGTCAGAGCTGGCCAAGCTCGCCGCGATCATCTTCACGGCGATCATCCTCGAGCGCCGGCGTCAGCGCATCAACGAGCTGGGATACTCGCTGCTGCCGATCGGCCTGATCGTCGGCGGCCTCGTCGGCTTGATCCTGCTGCAGCCCGACTTCGGCACCGCGGTGTCGCTCTTGGCCGTCGTCTCGGTGATGGTGTTCGCCGCGGGCATCAGTTACCGCTACCTGCTCGGGGCCGCGCTGCTGGCGCTGCCCGCGCTGTACGTGATCCTGATGCAGGCCGACTACCGGCGCCGCCGCCTGCTGACGTTCATGGACCCGTGGGCCGATCCGCTCGGCGACGGTTTCCAGATCATCCAGTCGCTGATTGCGGTCGGCACCGGCGGCGTGTTCGGCAAGGGCCTGATGAGCGGCGTGCAGAAGCTGTTCTACCTGCCCGAGCCGTTCACCGACTTCATCTTCGCGGTGATCTCCGAGGAGACCGGCCTGATCGGCGCCACGCTGGTGGTGCTCTGCTTCTGCGTGATCGCGTGGCGCGGCCTGCGCACGGCGATGCGCGCGCCCGACAGCTTCGGCGCCTACCTCGCGCTCGGCATCACCATGATGCTGGTGCTGCAGGCGTTCGTGAACATGAGCGTGGTGCTGGGACTGGTGCCCACCAAGGGCATCCCGCTGCCGCTGGTCAGCAACGGCGGCTCGTCGATGTTGATCAACCTGCTCGCGATTGGCGTGCTGCTTAACATCTCGCAGCACGCGCACGTGGAAACCGTGTCGGTGGAGCCTGGAGCGGCGTGACCGGTGCGCGTCCTGATCGCGGGGGGAGGGACCGGCGGGCACGTGTACCCGGGAATCGCGCTGGCGCGCGAGTTGAAGCGCCGCGATCCGGCGACGCAGGTGTCGTTCGTCGGCACGGCGAAGGGGATCGAAGCGCGGGTCGTCCCGCGCGAGGGCTTCGAGCTCGATCTGATTCACGTGATGGGTGTGAAGGGCAAGTCATACGTCAAACGGTCGATTGCCATGGGGTTGCTGCCGCTGTCGGTGATCGACGCCTGGCGGGTGATCGCCAGGCGCCGCCCCGATGTGGTGGTCGGCGTCGGCGGCTTTGTGTCGGGACCGGTGCTCGCGCTGGCCGCGGTGTTTCGCTATCCGACGCTGCTGCTCGAGCAGAATGCGGTGCCGGGCGTGACCAATCGCCTGCTGGCGCCGCTGGTGCGCGCGGCAGCGGTGAATTTCGAGGCGGCGTTGGCCTACTTCCCGCGCACGGGATTCGTGGCCGGCAATCCCGTGCGACCGGAGTTCTTCCCGGCGCAGAACGAGGAGGCGAATGATCGAACCAACCGGCTGCGGGACGCAGCCCAGGTACTAGCCTTTGGCGGTTCTCAGGGGTCGCACGCGATCAACCTGGCCATGGTGGAGGCAGCGCCGCGGCTGGCAGCCTCCGGCATTCGCCTTGCGATCACCCACCAGACCGGCGAGCGCGATCTGGATTTGGTGCGCGACGCGTACCGCAGCGCCGGCCTCGAGGCCCGCGCTGAGGCTTTCATCTTCCAAATCGACCGGGAGATGAAGCACGCCGACCTGGTCATCTGCCGCGCGGGTGCCACCACCCTCGCGGAGCTGGCCGCGTCCGGCACGCCGGCGGTGCTCGTGCCGCTGCCGAATGCGACCGACGACCATCAGCGCAGGAACGCGGCGGTCGTGGCGGCGGCCGGCGCGGCGGTGGTGATCGAGGAACGTGAACTGCGCACCTCGCTTGCCGAGGTGTTGGCGCCGTTGATTGGCGACCCCGATCGACGGCAACGAATGAGCGCGGCGGCGCGGGCGCTGGCTCGGCCAGATGCGGCGGAACGGATCGCCGACCGGGTGGAGCAGCTGGCCCTTCGACCGGGTTCAGGGCAGACGGGAGAGAGCGGGCGCGATGCTCGGTAAGACGCGGCGGATTCACTTGGTCGGCATCGGCGGCATTGGCATGAGCGGCATCGCGGAGCTGCTCGCCAATCTTGGCTACGCCGTATCGGGGTCCGACGCCAGGCGATCGCCGGTGACCGATCGGCTTGAGTCGTTCGGCGTGGCGGTGCAGGCCGGGCACGCCGCGGTGAATGTCGGGAGTGCCGACGTGGTCGTGTATTCGTCGGCAGTGCGGCCGGACAACCCGGAGGTGGCGGAAGCCACCGCGCGGCACATCCCGGTGATTCCACGGGCGGAGATGCTCGCCGAACTGATGCGGCTGCGATTCGGCATCGCGATTGCGGGCGCGCACGGCAAGACCAGCACGACCTCGATGGTGGCGCTGGTGCTGGAGCGGGCCGGGCTCGATCCGACCGCGGTGATCGGCGGACGGCTGAGCGCGTTCGGCAGCAATGCGCGGCTGGGGCGCGGGGAATACATGGTGGCGGAAGCGGACGAGAGCGATCGCTCGTTCCTGAAACTGTCGCCGTCGGTTGCGGTGATTACCAACATCGATCGCGAACACATGGACGCGTACGGGAGCTTCGCCGACTTGCAGCAGGCCTTCATCGACTTCGCCAACAAGGTGCCGTTCTACGGCGCGGTGGTGGTCTGCGCCGATGACGCGGAGCTGTGCACGGTGATGCCGAAGTTCAAGCGCCGGATGATCACCTACGGGATTGCCGGCCCTCACGGTCACGATGGCAATCCGGGCAGAGCCGGCCTCCACTTGTCCGCCCGGGGTGTCAGCCTCGCCGGCTTCGGCTCGCACTCGGTGATTGAGAAGCTCGAAGGCGGCGTGTTGGAAACGCTCGGAGAGCTGGTGCTGTCGGTGCCCGGCCGCCATTCAGTGCTGAACGCGCTCGCGGCGGTGGCCGTCGGCCTCGAACTCGACGTGCCGTTTTCGAAGGTGGCGTCGGCGCTGGCAGAGTTCCGCGGCGCGGAGCGCCGCTTCGAGCATCGCGGCACCGTCAACGGCATCTGCGTGGTGGACGACTACGGCCACCATCCGACCGAAATTGCCGCGGTGCTGGCTGCGGCGAGGGCCGCGCAGCCGCCGCGCATCGTGGTCGCGTTCCAGCCGCATCGCTACACCCGCACCCGCGACTTGATGCACGAGTTCGGCGTGGCGCTGGCCGGCGCCGACGAAGTGGTGCTGACCGGCATTTATGCGGCGAGCGAAGACCCGATTCCCGGCGTGACGATCGAGGCGCTGGCCGCCGCGATCAACGACGCCCGGCCGGCGCCGGTGCATCTGGTGAGGAAGCTCGACGCGCTGCCGTCGAAAGTCGCCGACCTCGCCCGGCCCGGTGACCTCGTCATCACGCTTGGTGCCGGCTCGATCGCGTCGCTGGCGGGCAATCTCGTCGCGGAACTGCAGCGGCGGCATGGAGGGACGTGCTGATGGCCCCTCTGCGCCAGGGCTCCCACCTCCGCCAAGGCTACGGCGGGCAAGCCGGAGGCCAGGCGGGCGTGCCGCGCCAGACGCCGGCCACCCCGCTGGCCACCGACAAGCGCTTCCGCCGAGCGCAGGTCAAGCCGGCGCGCAAGCGCAGTCTCGCGTCGCGGCACGCCTGGCTGGCGGCCCGCCTGACGCTGCTGGCGCTGGTGCTCGGCTACGCGGGGTATCGCGGCGTCTCGCTCGTGGCCGCATCGTCTTCGCTGCAGATCGGCCACCTGGTGGTGCGCGGCCACGAACGGCTGTCGGCCGGCGAGGTGCTGGTGCTGGTCGAGGGCTTGCGCGGCCAGAACATCCTCGGCATCGAACTCGACCAGTGGCAGGACAAGCTGCTGTCGTCGCCGTGGGTCGAGCGCGCCACCATTCGACGCGTGCTGCCGTCGACGGTCGAGATCATCCTCCACGAGCGGCGGCCGCTCGGCATCGGACGCCTTGGCACGTCGCTCTACCTGATCGACGCGCGCGGCGTGATCGTCGACGAGTACGGCCCCGCATACGCCGACATCGATCTGCCGATCATCGACGGCCTGGCAGCGTCGCCGCAGGACGGCGCCTCGATCATCGACGTCACGCGGGCGGAGTTTGCGGCGCGAGTCATGGCCGCGCTGTCGGTCCGGCCGGATCTGGCCGCGCAGGTGTCGCAAATCGACGTCAGCGACCTGCGCGACGCGGTGGTGATTCTCGACGGCGATCCGGCGCTGCTGCGCCTCGGCGACACCGCATTCGTGGCGCGGCTGCAGCAGTACATCGACCTGGCGCCGGCGCTGCGCGAGCGGCTGACGGCGATTGACTACGTCGACTTGCGGTTCGATGAACGGTTGTACGTGAGGCCGCCCAAGGCGGCCCAGGCCAGAAAGTAACGGAGCGGAGGACTCGTGGCGCGACAGGAACGATACGTGGTGGGGCTCGACATCGGCACCACCAAAGTCTGCACCGTGGTGGGGGAGCTGCTCGACGAGGGCGGCGTCGATGTGATCGGCATCGGCGTCACCGACTCGAAAGGCCTCAAGCGCGGGGTGGTCGTCAATCTGGAGGCGGCGGTCGATTCGATCAAGAAGTCGATCGAAGAGGCCGAACTGATGGCCGGCGTCGAAGTCGGGTCGGTGCAGCTGGCCATCAGCGGCCCGCACATCAAGGGCTTCAACAGCCGCGGGGTGGTGGCGGTCGCCGGCAAGAACCGCGAGGTGACGCGCGACGATGTGCGACGCGCGATCGATGCGGCGCGCGCCGTGTCGCTGCCGGCGGGACGCGAAATCCTGCACGTGCTGCCGCAGGACTTCGTCGTCGACGAACAGGAAGGCATCGGCGCCCCGGTCGGCCTGACCGGAGCGCGGCTCGAAGTGAACGTGCACATCATCACCGGCAGCCAGACGGCCACGCAGAACCTGGTCGCCTGCGTCAATCGCGCCGGCGTGGAAGTGCAGGACACCGTCATCGGCCAGCTGGCCGCGTCGGAAACCGTGCTGACCTCGGACGAGAAAGAGCTCGGTGTCGCAATAGTCGACATCGGCGGCGGCACCGCCAACCTGGCGATCTTCGAGCGGGGCAGCCTGTGGCACACCGCGGTGATCGCGGTTGGCGGCGATCACTTCACCAATGACATCGCCGTCGGACTGCGGACGCCGATTCCCGACGCGGAAAAGGTGAAGCGCCGCGCCGGCTGCGCGCTGTCGTCGATGGTCGAAGAAGACGAGACCATCGAGGTGGCGAGCGTGGGTGGGCGGCGGCCGCGCGTCATGGCGCGCCGCATCCTGTCCGACATCCTGCAACCGCGCGCCGAGGAAACGTTCCACCTGATCTGGGACGAGATCAGCAAGGCCGGCTACGAGAAGTCACTGAACTCGGGCCTGGTGCTGACCGGCGGCGGCGCGCAGCTCGAAGGCATGTCCGAGATTGCCGAACAGATTTTCGACCTGCCGATCAGGCGCGGGTCGCCGGTCGGTGTCGGCGGGCTGGCGGATCACGTCAGCCACCCATCGTTCGCCACCGCGGTCGGCCTGGTGCTCTACGCCGCGCGGCATCGCCACCCCGCGGCGTCGACGGCGGGCGGCAGCGGCTTTGCGAAGGTGATGGGCAAGTTGAGGACGGTGTTCAAGGAGTTCTTCTAGGACAGGGATCAGGGATCAGGGAAGTTTCGGATCAGGAGGCATGATGGCGGATCAAGACGGCTTCGAATCGCTGCGGCTTACGCTCGATGAAGAGGCGCGGATAGGCGCGCGAATCAAGGTGGTTGGCATCGGCGGCGGCGGCAGCAATGCCGTGTCGCGGATGGTGCAGGCCGGGATCTCGGGCGTCGAGTTCATGGTCGCCAACACCGACGCACAGGCGCTCAAGGCCAACCCGGCGCCGGTGAAGATCCAGATCGGCGGCAAGCTGACCAAGGGGCTGGGCGCCGGCGCGGATCCGAACATCGGACGCCAGGCGGCGCTCGAAGACACCGACAACCTGATCCAGGCGTTGTCGGGCGCCGACATGGTGTTTGTCACCACCGGTCTCGGCGGCGGCACCGGCACCGGCGCCGCGCCGGTGATCGCCAGCCTCGCCACCGAGCTCGGCGCATTGACCATCGCGGTCGTCACCAAGCCGTTCAAGTTCGAAGGCAAGAAACGCTCCCGCCAGGCCGAGTTCGGACTCGAGTCGCTCCGGGAAGCGGTCGACACGGTGATCACCATCCCGAACGAGCGGCTGCTCAGCGTCATCGACCGCAATACCTCGATGCTCGACGCGTTCGTCACCGCGGACGACGTGCTGCGCCAGGCGATCCAGGGCATCTCCGACCTGATCCTGGTGCCCGGCCTCATCAACCTCGACTTCGCCGACGTGAAGACGATCATGTCGGGCATGGGCGTGGCGATGATGGGCACCGCCATCGCCGAGGGCACGACGCGCTCGGTCGATGCCGCCAATCGCGCCATCTCGAGCCCGCTGCTCGAGGACGCCTCGGTCAAGGGCGCGCGCGGCGTGATCATCAACGTCACCGGCGGCCCCGACATGTCGCTGCTCGAAGTCAACGAAGCGCTGACCATCATCCAGGAGTCGGCGCACGAAGACGCCAACATCATCTTCGGCGCGGTCGTCGATCCGAAGCTCGCCAGCAAGGTGAAGATCACGGTGATCGCCACCGGCTTCGATCACGTCAAGACCGACCGCTCGACCCCGGCAATGGCGCCGTCAAATACGCCCGTGGACATGACCCCCTACATGTCACAGTTGCGCGCCAGCGAACCGGCTGCGCCGCTGGCGCCGCGGGCCGGCATCCTGCCGTCGATCACGCGCCGTCCGCCGATTGAAATGCCGCTCCACCCCAACGCGCACGGTCCGCGCGTCGGGGACCCCACGGCCGCCCCCAGAGCGATCGCCGTCGGACACAACCCCGGGGACCCGCCGATGGGCGATGCGGCCGCGCCGGGCGACTTCGACCTCAATCTCGACCTGGACGTGCCGGCGTTCCTGCGCCGCAACGAGGGCTGATACAGTAGGAAAATCCAGGGGAGCCGCGAGCGCCGCCGGCGTAAACACAGCTCGATGCCCCCTGGGACCTGAAGAAAGTCCCGGCACCAGCAAGAAGCCGCACAGCACATCCTTTCGCGTGAGGTCGGTTACGTGCGCCAGAAGCACGCCAATCGCCTCCGCGTCGATCTTTCGCAGTAGCTATTTCGTCGGGATGTCGAACCTCGGCTGCCAGACGATCTATCGCCTCTTCAACGATCAGCCCGACATCGTCTGCGAGCGCGCGTTCCTGCCTCCGAAACAGGAGCTCGCCGCGCTGCGCCAGTCAGGCGCCCGCATCGTCACCATCGAATCGCAGACGCCGGTGGCTGACTTCCAGACGATAGGCCGTATTAGCGGCCTCCCAGTTAACGGAAGGCCTGTTCTCGGACCCAGCGCACAGGGCCAGACATCTGCCGCATCGACACCCGCTGCCGAATGGAACGCGCCCAGGGTCGGGTGTCCTTGTAGATGATGAGCAACATGGGCGCAATCGAGCCAGGCTCATGGCAGGACTGACACTCGGAGACCTCGGCACCTTGGCCTGCTGCTCGCACTGTCCGGCACTACACGGTGCCTGGCGCCGCCAGCCCCATGGCTCTTCGCCATGCGGCCAGCTGGCCCAGGTGATCCGTCTCGTGCGACGTCATCATGAACACGGCCATGTCGCCCAACGTCGGGAAGTACTTGCGCATCGACTCGCTGGGATTCGGCGCGGCGAACGTGGCGGCGTCGGCTGCGGCAACGGCCGCAGCCACGCGGCCGTGCAGCGATTCCAGCGTGTCGAGGAGTTCGGCCTTGGACGGGAACAGCGACGGATCGCCGACCGGTATTCCCCCCGTCTTGAAGACGTCTCCCCACGCCGGTGGCAGCGAGGCGTCGTGGCCCAGAGTCCTCAGCAGCATGGCAGACGCTGCGGCGAGGTGCCCCAGGCTCCACGCCGGGTGATTGACGACACCGTGCGGCTGCTGGCACATCTGATCGGCCGCGAGATCGCCGACCAGGCGCTTCGCCATGTGCAAATTGAATCCGTAGGCGAAGATGACGTGCTGCAGCATGCGGTTCTCCTCGTGCGAGTAAGGGCTGGTCGAGCCATTCACCCAGCCGTGATCGGGACGGCCGCGTCAACGCCGACGCAGGAACGGATCATCGAGGTCGAGCGTATCATCGCACGCGACGGCGGGAGGCGTGTCAGAACGGGAAGCCGCCGCCTGGTCCGCCGCCGAAGCGCGGGTTGACGACGTTGTTGTTGATCGAGCCGAAGCGATAGGTCAGGCCGATCGAGACCAAATATCGATACGAGGTCTGCAGTTGGCGCTGCCGCGCGATGATTTCTTCGTCGGTCGATGTGCCACGGCGTAAGTACAGCTGATCGTGCAGCACCTGGTAGTTGCCATCCAGCCGGAGCGTCAGCCCGCGGGAAACACGAAACTCGGTATCGGCATTGAACACGAACCGGTAGTGGTCCGGGTGGTCGAGATAGCTGGCGATCTCGGTCGCCAACCCGACCGTCCCGAACGGCTGCCGCAGGTTCAGCTGCGCCAGCGCTGTCTGTTCCCAGCGACTCTCGTCCAGCTTGCCGTAGATCGTGGGCTCGTCATAGACGAACCGGTTGGGGCCGACGGTCCATTGCAGGATGAGCGTGCGGGAGGTTGACTGCGCGTACGGGAACACGTTGAATTCGACACCAGGAGCGAAGCGGGCCGCGAGTTTCTGATTCAGGAAGGTCGAGCGTGACGCCCCGCCTTTCAGCGCCACGGACCAGTGATCGTTGAGGCTCTTGACGGTCAGGCCGTTGACGTTCCAGCCGCGCCGGGTGGTGACGAAGTTGCCGCTCGACAGCTCGTATGCATTGGTGCTGCGGTTGACGCCGGCGTTGAAATTGACCTTCCATTCGGCGGTCGTGCGGGTGGCCGACTGATTGACGTTGAAGCTTCTGGAGCTGTTGCTCTGTTCCCCGTTCAGGTTGAGATTGAGATTGGTCCTGAACACCCAGAAGTTCCACCCGTCGGCCTTGGCGACTGTCTGGAGCGGAGCGGTGATCGCGGCCGGCGAGGCAATGCGCAGTTGCAGACCGACAGGCGTGACCGCCGCAAATCGCGCCAGCCCGAGACCAAAGGCTTGGACCAGTGCGCGCCGCCGGTCGTCGTCGGTGCCACCGGCCTCGGTCGCGCGTGTGAAGGTGTCCTCTTGTCCCTGCCAGCCGCTTTGACCGATGAAGCGAAGCGTATATTCCGTGCCCCCGCCGCCCGTCCCCTGGGCGGTGACCAGCACGTGCACGTCAGCGTCCATCTGGTCGCGCACGTGGTCAATCCACGCCAGCTCGGTACGGAAGAATGCCTGATCGCAGCCTGGCCCGCGACAATCGATGAACACGCGCAACGGCCGATCGAGTGACGTGGTGTTGGGCGCTTGGGCGAATGCGGTGAACGTCGCCAGACCGATCATCACGGCGGCGACGAGCGTCACTCGCCAGATCTGGGCCAGTCGAAGCACGTTGTGTTCAGCAGAACACACGACGGGATTCGGCGCAATCCGAAACCGCAGACAACGCCGATACGGAAGATGCGCGGCGCCACAATCGCGGTCGGCCGGAGGAAGCCCTGGACCTGGACGCGACTGCCGTCTTTTGAAAGCGCCGGCAAGGCGCCGGCGGCCCCTATCAGTTGACGATGGCGATGAGTCCGATCGATGCGTCTCAGTACGCGGTGACCGAGTACATGAAGCAGCAGCGGGCCACGGCCGCCGCCGGACAGACAAGCGCGTCGCTGATCGCGTCGCTTCGCCCGGAGACCGGTCGACCGTCTGACGGTTTCATCGAGCAGTCGCGCGAGCGCCGTCGACCTCACCATCGCCGGCCTCGACCCGAAGGTCCTCTGAGCGGCGTCAGCGGAACATCTGAGCCGCGAGCGTGAGCGTGCGGAAGACGCCCCACGCGAGCGGAACGCCGGCGAGCGTCCAGGCGATCGCGACGGTGGCCCAGTGCCCTTGCGGCGCATCGACCGCAACGGCGGCCGCTGACGCTCCATCTCGCCGCACGACAGTTGCCGTGAGGGTGAAGAGGTCGCGCGACACTGGTGTCACCGCCATGTTGCAGACCAGTCCGACGCCGAGCAGTCCCACCAGCACGTACATCGTGAACGTGTAGGCGTCGGATGCGGCGATGCCGCGCGAGATCTGGAATTCGCGGAGGTAGTTGATGAGGACCGGTCCGAGAATGCCGGCGGTGGACCAGGCCGTCAGCAGACGTCCGTGAATCGCGCTCACGTGCTGCACGCCAAACAGATCGGCGAGATACGCAGGAATCGTCGCGAACCCGCCGCCGTACATCGTCAGGATGATTGAAAAGATCGCGACGAAGAGCAGGAGACTGCCGGTTGATCCAGCCGTCGGCACCGAGGCATACAGCAACATGCCGAGGATGAAGAAGACGGTGTAGGTCGGTTTGCGGCCGATGCGATCCGAGAGCGACGCCCAGAAAATTCTTCCGCCGATGTTGAAGAGGCTGAGGAGACCGGCGAAGCCGGCCGCGGCCGACGCGTCGACGCGGCCTTTGAACACTTCCTGAATCATCGGCGAGGCCATGCCGAGAATGCCGATGCCGGCGCTGACATTCAGGCACAACACGCCCCACAGCAGCCAGAACTGTTTCGTTTGCCACGCCACCTGCACGGGAACGGAGCGCGCGGTGCCGTCCGACGTCGGTTCGGCGGGCGGTGTCCAGCCGGCAGGTTTCCACGCCGGCGCCGGAAGACGATATGCGAACGCGCCGGCCAGCATCGCGACGGCGTAGAGCAGTCCCATGACGAGAAAGGTCTGCCACACGCCGACGGACGTCGGCGTCGCAAAGCGCTTCATCAGCACGTCGGCGAGCGGCGTGCCGATCATCGCGCCGCCGCCGAACCCCATGATCGCGAGTCCGGTCGCCATCCCGCGTCGGTCCGGGAACCACTTGATGAGCGTGGACACCGGTGAGATGTAGCCGAGCCCGAGTCCGCATCCGCCGATGACGCCGGCGCCCACCCACAGCAGCCACACCTGATGGAGATACACGCCGAGCGCCGCCAGCATGAATCCGCCGCCCCAGCAGGCCGCGGCCACGACGCCCGCTTTTCGCGGTCCTTCGCGCTCGACCCACGGGCCGAACATGGCCGCCGAGGAGCCGAGCATCACGAAGAACAGCGTATACATCCAACCGAGCGTGCTGATCTTCCAGTCATCGGGCGCCGACTGCGTGATCCCAATCGCGCGGCTGAGCGGCAGCCAGAACACGCTGAAGCCGTACGCCATGCCAATCGAGAGATGAATGGCGAGCGCCGCGGGTGGAACGAGCCAGCGATTGAATCCGGGCGGCGCGATGATGCGCTCGCGGGAGAGGAGGTCGGGCATGGCTAATATCCCTTCGCCACCAGCACATCGCGCAGATGTCGGTTCGCGATGGTGAGACCTTCCAGATTCACGCGCTCCTCACGGCGAAGTGTGTCTGATGGTTCCAGCTCGTACAGTCCGACATCGAAAAAGGATCTCATGTTTCGATCGATCCTGCGAAAACGCTGGCGACGCTCCTCGCCGCTCGGGCCGCGGCAGGCCCGGAAGGCACAAAGGGCTGATACAGTAGGGCTATCCAGGGGAGCCGCGAGCGCCGCCGGCGTAAACACAGCTCGATTTCCCCCTGGGACCTGAATGAAGTCCCGGCACCTGCAAGAAGCCGCACAGCACATCCTTTCGGGTGAGGTCGGTTACGTGCGCCAGCCCTGCGCCAACCGCCTTCGTGTCGCACTGATCTTCCCAATAGCTATTTCGTCGGGATATAGAACCTCGGCTTCCAGACGATCTACCGCCTCTTCAACGAGCAAGCCGGGGCACGCGCATCGTCACGCTCGAGTCGCAGACGCCGGTGGCTGATTTCGAGACGATAGGCCGTGTCAGCGGCCTCGCTGCGGATCCGCCGAGTCTGCGCCAGCCGCCGCTACCGGGCATCATGCGGACGGTCGTCGTACCCGCCACGCTGTATCTGGCGCTGTTCTTCGCGCTCAATCCGCACTTGCTGGCGGCATTCTCCACCGCGTTCTATTTCGGCGGAGCCGACGGCTATCAGAACATCTGGAACCTCTGGTGGGTCAACAAGGCCGTGCGCGAGCTGCACGAGCTGCCGTGGTACACCACCTACCTGCATCACCCCGGTGGGACGACGCTGGTCGGGCACACGCTGAACCCGTTCAATGGGCTGATCGCCATCGTGTTGCTGCCGGTGCTGACGACGGTGCAGACCTACAACGCGATCGTCGTGTTCTCGTTCGTCGCCGCGGGCGTGACCGCATTCGCGCTCTGCCGCCACCTGACAGCATCGTACGGCGGCAGCCTGCTCGGCGGCGCGCTGTTCACGTTCTCGAGTTTCCATTTCATGCACGCCGACGGACACCTGCAGTTGACGGCCCTGCAATGGATCCCACTGTTCGTGCTGTGCTGGATCCGGTTCTGCGACCAGCGGACCACCGGCCGGGCCGCCGCCTCGGCATTCGTCCTGCTGCTCGTGTTGCTGTGCGATCTCTACTACTTTGCCTACTGCGTCATCGGCGGCGTGTTGTTGGTCGTGTGGCGCGCGTGGTCGGCACGCGATCCATGGTTCCTGCTGACGCCGTCGCCCGCACCGATGCTGGGCGGCTTCGTCCTGCCGACGCTGGCCACATCCGGCGTCCTGCTCGGCACGCTGGTCTACTCGCACGCCACCGACCCGTTCTTCGGCACGCACTCGCCGCGTGACCTGTCGATGGACGTGCTGTCGCCGTTCGTGTGGGGCTACTACTGGCGATTCCGCGACTGGGTGCCACTGTGGCAGTCGCTCGCGCGGTACGTGACTGAAGCCAGCGTGCACATTGGCTGGTCGGTGATCGCGCTGGCCGTCTACGGATGGCGCCGCCGATCCCAGGTGGCGCTGAAGGACGGCGGCTACTGGCTGATCGTGATTCTGTTCTTCGGCGTGATGGCGCTCGGCCCCAATCTCAAGATCGCGGGCCACGAAGTCTCAGCCGGCACCATTGCGATGTTCGGCCGGGACGATGTCAACCCGCTGGTGCTGCCGTACGCCATCTTGTGGCTGATCTTTCCGCCGTGGCGGCTGGCCGGTGTTCCGGTCCGCATGATGGTGATGGTGCAACTGGCTGCCGCGGTGCTGGCCGCCGCCGGTTGGGTGGCGCTCAACGCGAAGCGGCGAATGGCCGTCGCCACGATCGCGCTCGCGGCGATCGCCTTCGAGTACCTCCCCTACCCGCAGCGGGTGACCGACGTCGCCGTGCCGGCCTACGCCCGCGCGCTGAAAAACCTGCCGCCCGGGGCGGTGCTCGACCTGGCGTCCAACGGCCCTCAGGCGCTCTACTATCAGACCGTGCACCAGCAGCCGATCGGCTTCGGCTACATCTCAAGAACGCCGACGTCGGTCGATCAGGCGGACCTCGAACTGAGGCGCCTCATCCTCGACGGGTCCTGGGAGGAAGCGGCCCGCCGCTATGGGTTCCGCTATGTCGTCAAGCGGGATCGAGCCGCAGAGGTCATGATGCGCGGACTCGACCACGCGCCGTTGGTCCCGATCGACGCATCGCGCGAAGTGTTCCGCGACGGCGAGGTCGGCATTTATCGGTTCTAGACGAAGCGGGCGGACCGGATTCTCACCGCCGTGGCCTCGTGCACCTGGTCGTTCACCGCGGCGCAGACGATAGGCCGTATCAGCGGCCTCCCAGTTATCGGAAGGCCCGTTCTCGGACCCAGCGCACAGGGCCAGCGCAGGTCAGCTCACAGTGCAGGCTCCGGCCTGGCTCCGGCATGCAACAGGGCGATGTCAGTAGTCGTCTCCAGCCACGCAATCGTCGCCGGCCTCGAACGGCAGGGGTGGTTGACCCGCGGCCGCAGCGCCTAGCGGCTCAGCCGGCCTGGACGTGCCGGCGTTCCTGCGCCGCAATGAGGGCTGATAGAGTAGGGATATCCAGGGGAGCCGCGAGCGCCGCCGGCGTAAACACAGCTCGATGACCCCCTGGGACCTGAATGAAGTCCCGGCACCTGCAAGAAGCCGCACAGCACATCCTTTCGCGTGAGGTCGGTTACGTGCGCAAGCCGCACGCCAATCGCCTCCGCGTCGCATTGATCTTTCCCAATACCTATTTCGTCGGGATGTCGAACCTCGGCTTCCAGACGATCTATCGCCTCTTCAACGATCAGCCCGACATCGTCTGCGAGCGCGCGTTCCTGCCTCCGAAACAGGAGCTCGCCGCGCTGCGCGAGTCAGGCGCCCGCATCGTCACCATCGAGTCGCAGACGCCGGTCGCCGACTTCGACGTCATCGCCTGCTCGGTGTCGTTCGAGTGGGACTACACCAACGTCCTGACGATGTTGCGACTGGCCGGCGTGCCGTTACGGGCCGCGGATCGTGACTACACGGATCCGCTGGTCGTAATCGGCGGCGCCGTCACCTTCGTCAATCCAGAGCCGCTCGCTCCGTTTGCCGACGTCATTGCCGCCGGCGAAGGGGAGGCGTTGGTGCCCGCCTTGCTCGAGGCGTTTCAGACGCCGTCTCGAAGCGAACAACTCCGCAGGCTCGCGCAGCATCGCGGCTACTACATCCCGTCGTTCTACGACGTGGAGTACGACACCCATGGCGCGATCGCGCGGTTCGTGCCGCGCGAGGGCACCGGCGCACCGCCAGTGGTTCGTAAGGCCGCGCTCAGGACCACCGACGCCATCGATCCACCGTCCACGAGCATCTTCACCCCCGACACCGAGTTCGGCTCACGCTTCCTCGTTGAAGTCGTGCGCGGATGCGCCAACCTCTGCCGCTTCTGCTGGGCCGGCTACAACTACCTGCCGGTGCGGGCGTTTCCCACCCAACGGATTCTCGACCTTGCCCAAGCCGCCCGCGCGCACTCGTCGCGCGCCGGCCTGGTGTCGATCGCGTTGTGCGATCACCCCGACATCGAACAGATCCTCCGCAGTTTGAAGGACATGGGCTATTCGATCAGCCCCGCTTCGCTGCGTCTCGACGACCTCACCCCGACCATCGTGTCGCTGCTGCGGGAGAGCGGTGAGCGCACGCTGACGATTGCCCCCGAGACCGGGTCGGATCGACTCCGCCGGGTGATCAACAAGACCATCACCAACGAGGAGATCCTCAACCGCGCCGAGCTGATCTTCGCGACCGGCATCGAAAGCTTGAAGCTCTACTACATGATCGGCCTGCCGACGGAAGAGGATGCCGATCTCGTTGCGATTCGCGACCTCACCCTGCAGCTGCACGCCATCATGCTCAAGCATGCCCGCGCCCGCGGCCGCATTGGCCGCATCGTCGCCAGCGTCAACCCGCTGGTGCCCAAGCCCGGCACCGCCTACCAGTGGCTGCCGATGACGCCATCCGGCGACATCGAACGCCGGATGAAGCGCATGCGCACGCTGGTGGCCGGCATCGACAACGTCTACTTCAACATCAAGAGCGAGCGGCACTCCTATTACCAGGCGCTGCTGTCGCTTGGCGATCGCCGCATCGCGCCGGCCATCGAACACGCCGAAGCCAATGGCGGCCAGTGGCGCCGCGCCGTCGCCGACGCCGGCGTGGACGGCGACTTCTACATCTACCGCGACCGATCCAACGACACGGTGCTGCCGTGGAACGTGATCGACGGCGGCATGAAGGAGCCGTTCTTCCGCGCCGAGTTCGAGAAGAGCACGCGCGCCGAGTGGACACTACCCCCGAAGCGCGCCCAGGAGAACGCCCGGCTCCTGCCGGTGCTGAACTAGCTGGCCAGCGCCGCCTGCGACTCGAAGTCGGCGTAGGCCTGGAGCACCAGGTCCCGGATTCGGTCCTGCGCCTTCGGGTCGGTCACCGGCCGAAGCAGCGAGAAATTGCGCCGCTCCCCGTTCACCGAATACGGGCGCGACGGCAACGTGACGCTTCGGCCCGTGCCGTTCTTCTTCTCCCATACCGCGAAGCCGAGCAGCCGCAGCCCTGCCATGGCGCCGTCTGTGAAGTGCATTTCGACATCGGCGAGCTTGCCCTGCGGCGAATTGTTCTTGTCGTTCGGCATGATCTTGACCACCATGTGTGTGCTCCAGTCTTGTTGGGACGTGCGCCAGACGGAATATCAAGAGTGATGCCAGCGCCAACGCAGCCAGAATCCGCCGTGAACGCCGTCGCCTGTGGTGAGCAGGACAACCGTGGTTGCCACTGCGGGTGCGGTGGGCAATGACGTTGCCGATCCCGGATCCCGCATTTCATTGGAACCATGAGGCTTGGGGCAGCGGCCTGCGTTGTCGATCGCTGTCGGCGCAGGCGCAACATCTGTTTACGTCGAAGCAACTGCCATTACCCGATCCGTCCGCGTGGCACGCCGCGCTGGCCTCTGTTGGAACGTCGGTCAATTCGCTGAGGCGAGTCACGCAGGTGCACGGCCACGTGGTGCGCGTGTTGAAGCGAGGCCAGGTGCCGCACCACGCGGCGGAGGACCGGCCGGACGGCGATGCGGTCGTGTCCGACCAGCCGGGGCTGTCACTGGCGGTGATGGTTGCCGACTGCGTCCCCATCCTGATCGCCGACGCGCGGGTCGGCGCCGCCGCCGCGGTGCATGCCGGCTGGCGGGGCACGTGTTTGCGCCTTGCGGCGGTGGCGGTGGAAACAATGCGGCGGGAGTGCGGCAGCAGGCCGGCGGATCTGACGGCCGCGATCGGCCCGAGCGCAGGGCCGGCGGACTACGAAGTCAGCGAGTCGCTCATCGAGGCGTTCCGCGCCGCCGGCCACGAGGCGGCGGACATCGACGCCTGGTTCATCCGCACTCGTCCAAAGCCGCACCTGGATCTGTGGACGGCGAATCGCGATCAGCTCGTGAAGAGCGGCCTGTCACGCGATCGCATATATATCTGCGGCTTGAGCACGGTCTCGCATCCGGCCGTGTTCGACTCGTATCGCGTGGACGGCGAGCGCGCCGGCCGCATGGCCGGAATCATCGTCGTGCCCGCCCCCGCCGAGGCGTCCGCCTTCGTTGAGGCTACGGCGGACAAGACGGCGGACTAGACAGCCGGCAGGCCGACGCCCTGAAGGTCAAAACGCTCCACAGCGATTGGTGCTACTATTTCCCGCAAATACAGGAGGCGGTATGGCGTTTTCACGTCGTGAATTTGTTCGAAGGCTCGGTGGTGGCGGAGCAGGCGTTGCCGCCGCCTCCCAGTTGATCAGGGCGTATGGCACCGACGATCTGCTGGCGTTGGAGCAGGGCCGGGGCGGTGGCGGACAGCGTCCGGCCGCGACCGGCGACATCATCAAGCTCAGCAGCAACGAAAACCTCAGAGGACCTGGTCCGAAGGTGATCGAAGCGCTGAAAAACTACAACTTCAGCAACCTCGGGCTCGGCTACGCGCCGCCCAGTCTCAACGGGTTCGTCGAGGCCTGCGCCGCGATGGATGGCGCCAAGCCGAACAACGTCATCCTGGGCACCGGCTCAGGCGACATCCTCACCGCCGCCGTGATGGCCTACTGCAACGGCGACAAGGCGCTGGTCACCGGTGATCCGTCGTACGGCTCGCCCGCGCAGACCGCTCAGCGCATCAAGGCGCCGGTGCGGTTCATCGCCGTCCACCCGAAGACGCTGGCGCTCGATCTCGAAGGCATGATCAAGGCGTCGATCGGCGCCGGCCTGGTGTTCCTCTGCAACCCGAACAACCCGACGTCGACGGTACAGACCTCGGCCGACATCGAACAGACGGTTCGCACCATCAAGCAGCGCTCGCCCGAGACCGGCATCCTGATCGACGAGGCCTATCTCGAATACGCCACCAAGCCGGGTGCGTTCACCATGGCGAAGTTGGCGCTCGAGTTGCCGGGCGTGTTCATTTCGCGCACCTTCTCCAAAGCCTACGGCATGGCCGGCATGCGCATCGGCTACGCGGTTGGCCAGCCCGACACCATGCGGAAGGTCGGCAACGCGTGGGGCCTCGGCAGCATCGGCGAATTGCAGGCGGTCGCCGCTACCGCGGCCCTGAGCGACAAGGCGCACATGCAGTGGGAGAAGATGGAGAACAAGCGCGTCCGCGACTGGACGCAGAACCAGTTCCGGGCGATGGGCTTCGAAACGCCCGAGTCGGAGACCAACTTCATCTTCGTGAACATCCAGCGCCCGGCCGTCGAGTTTCGCGACGGTTGCCGCGCGCTCGGCGTGGCCGTCGGCCGTGACTTCCCGCCGATGGAGAAGACCTACGCGCGCATCTCGCTCGGCCGCATGGAAGACATGGAGAAGGCCCTGCCCATTTTCAGGAAGGTGCTGGGTCGAGGCTGACGTGGTCCCGTGGTCGGTCGCCGCGTGATCAGCGGCGACCGATCGCAAACAGCGTCGAGACGCCCCGGACGTACATCACGCCATCGGACAGCGCCGGCGTGGCCATCAGCATCTCGCCCATTGCGTTCGCCGAGATTTGCCTGAACGTGGCGCCCGCCTCCACGACCACCATTTCGCCGTCTTCGTTAGACAGGTAAATCTTCCCGTCAGCCGCCACCGGCGATGCGCTGTAGCCGCTGCCGACGAGTTGCAGGCGCTGTCGATAGATCTCCTTGCCGGTCGTGATGTCGTAGGCGTCGAACACGCCGTTGTTCGCCAGGACGTACAACTGGCCGCGATAGGCGAGCGGCGTCGGCATGTACGAGCCGCGGCCGGTCTTGCTCCACGCGATGTGGGCGCTGTCGGTGGCGTCCTTGGCGAGTGTCAGGTCGCCGCGCGCGCCCGGCTTCACGGCAAACACCGGGCGTTCGGGTGCGCGTCCGCTGGCGATGATGTGCAGGCCGTTCGCAAAGATCGGCGTCGGCGCGGTGATCTTCGAGCTGCCACCGAGTTTCCACAACTCCTGGCCGGTCCTGGGATCGTAACCGCGCACGAAGTTCGACGCGTTGGTGATCAGCTCCGGACCGGCGGGTGTCGTGACGATGGTCGGCGTGCCCCACGACGGCAGCTCGGTGCGATCGGTCTTCCACACGGTCTCGCCGGTGGCCGCATCGAGCGCCAGCAGGAACGAATCCGCCTGCGTGTCGCACTGCACGATGACCAGTCCGTTCCAGATGATCGGCGAGCTGGCCGGTCCCCACTCGTAGGCGGGTATGTCATACGCGCCCATGTCGACGCGGCCGATGTCGACAGACCAACGCAAGCCGCCGTCGAGATCGTAGGCGTCGATGCCCTGCGACCCGAACCAGGTGACGACGATGCGCCCATCGGTGGCGGGTGAGGCACTCGCATAGGTGGACTTGATATGGCGCTTGTTGCGCGGTTCACCCTGCGCGGCGGTGCGCTCCCAGCGAATCCTGCCGGTTCGCTTGTCGATCGCGTAGAGCATCCAGCGATGCGGCGAACGATCCTCCGACGCGTCGCCGTCGCCATAGAGGCCGGGCTTGAAGGTCGCGCGGCCGCGTCCACTAATGGCGCTGGTGACGAACACGGTGTCGCCCCAGACGATCGGGCTCGAGTGCGCGAGTCCAGGAATGGGGGTCTTCCAGAGGATGTGTTCGCCGGTGGCGGGATTCCACGTGTCGGGAAGATTCTGCTGTTCGGCGATGCCTGATGCTTCGCGGCCGCGGAACGACGGCCAGTCGCCCGTCTTTGCCGAGGCTTCGGCGGGCACGCCGGTGGTGCGAGCCGGTGGCAGCGGGCCCTTTGCCGGACCGGGGGTTCGGACCAAGCTGCGGGCGGACGGAGCCGCCTCGGCGCCCGGGGGCATCCACCGGCTGCGATCGAGAATCATCCGGCGCGGCTGGCAGTCATCGGCGATCAGATCGAGTCCGACGCGGGCGCCGTCAACGCTGATCGTGTATCGGGCCGCGTTGAGACAGTCTTTCGGCCCCGCCTGGTTCTGCAGTGTGATCTCGGCGCCCCTCAACGTCCACGTGCCGGCCATGGATGGCCAGCCGGCACCGCCCAGCGTGAACGTGCCGGCTGGGTCGAACTGCAGCCGGAAGTCGCGCATCGCCAGCGGCGAGGCCGGGACGACCGTTTGTGAGAGCGCCATCAGCAGCAGGGGCAGCAGGCGAATCATCATCAGGGATTATCGTCCATGCCGACATTCGAGAGCCGATCGGCATCCTTGTTCTGTTCACGCGGGACGTGCTGAAAGGCGACATTGCCGATCTGCATCACCAGCAGGCGCGCCTTCATGTGCAGCGGCTTCAAGCCTTCGTTCTTGACCTTGTAGTTGCCGCGCATCTGCTCGATGATCAGCAGCGAGTCACCCTTGACGGTGAGCGCGGTGACGTCGTGATCGATCGCCCACTGCAGCGCGGCGATCAAGCCGCTGTATTCGGCGACGTTGTTGGTGGCGATGCCAAGCGAGCCGTGCAGCTCGGCGAGGACGTTGCCCAGGTCGTCCACGATGTAGACGCCGTAGCCGGCTGGGCCCGGATTGCTCCGCGCGCCGCCGTCGAAATACGCGGTAATCACGCCGAGGCCGTGTTGGCCGGCTTGGGAGGCACGAAGAACAGGATCCGGTTGCAGCTGTCGCACTGCACGATCTGATCGTTCTTGCGGACCGCGGCGAATACCGCCGGCCGCAGCCGGACCTGGCAGACCGTGCAGCGCTCGCCTTCAGCGCGCGCCACCGCGGTGCCGCGGACCTTGGCAATCCGCTGGAACGTGTCCACCGCGCCCTGGTTGTCCATCGCCGCCACCAGCGTGCGGCGCGATTCGGCGCACTCGGCGACCGTTGCCTGGTGCGCGGTGGTCTCGGTCTCGATGGCGGCCTTTTCGGACGCCATCCTCGCCTGCGCCGCTGTGAGCGCGGCTTCCGCCCGCTTGATGGCGGCGTTGATCTCGTCGGCCTCCATCATGTTGATCAGGACCTTCTCCTCGCGCTGCCCGATCTCCGCCTCGACCGCCTTCATCTGGTGCTGCATGGCGTGCAGCTGCTCGTTGGTCTTCACCGCCATCACCTGCTCCTGGTATTTCTCGAGGCGCTGCTGGTCGGCGAGCAGGTCCTTGTCAATGGAGCGGCGGGCGGTCTTGTTGTGTTCGAAGGATTGTTTCGCGTCGGCGAGGGCGGCGGTGGCGGACTGCAGCAGCGCATCCAGCGCCGCAATCCGCCCGGGAGCATCCGCGATGGCTTTGCTGGCCACCGCGGCCCTGCTCTCAATGTCCTGCAGTTGGATTAATCGTTGAAGATCCGGGAGCATCAGCGGGAAGTGAGAAGTGAGATGTACGAAGTGAGCAGCAGATCCGAGATGCGGTTCTTATGACTTCTCACTGCCAACTTCTCACTTCCTTTGGGTGTGGGCCCACCTGGATTCGAACCAGGGACCAACCAGTTATGAGCCGGCCGCTCTAACCAACTGAGCTATGGGCCCGTGCGTTACGAGCGCCCTTCGAGGAACGCGCGGAGTTTACGCGATCGCGACGGGTGGCGCAGCTTGCGCAGCGCCTTCGCTTCGATCTGGCGGATGCGTTCGCGGGTCACCGCGAAGTTCTGGCCCACCTCTTCCAGCGTGTGCTCGCTGCCGTCGCCCACGCCGAACCGCATCTTGATGACTTTTTCTTCCCGCGGCGTCAGCGTCTTCAGCACCGATTCGGTCTGTTCCTTCAGGTCGAGGTTGATCACCGCTTCCGACGGCGACACCGCGGTGCGGTCCTCGATGAAGTCGCCGAGATGCGAATCTTCCTCTTCGCCGATCGGCGTCTCGAGCGAGATCGGCTCCTGTGCGATCTTCAGGACCTTGCGGACCTTGGAGACCGGGATGTCCATGCGCCGCGCGATCTCTTCCGACGTGGGCTCGCGGCCCAGCTCCTGCACCAGTGCGCGCGAGGTGCGAATCAGCTTGTTGATGGTCTCGATCATGTGGACCGGGATGCGGATGGTCCGCGCCTGGTCGGCAATCGCGCGGGTGATGGCCTGGCGGATCCACCACGTCGCGTAGGTCGAGAACTTGTAGCCGCGGCGGTACTCGAACTTATCGACCGCCTTCATCAGGCCGATGTTGCCTTCCTGGATCAGGTCAAGGAACTGCAGGCCGCGGTTGGTGTACTTCTTGGCGATCGACACCACCAGGCGGAGGTTGGCTTCGACCAGCTCCTTCTTCGCCTGCTCGGCCTGCGCCTCGCCGCGCATGATCACTTCCAGCGTGTGGCGGAGGTGATCGACGCTCTCCTCGAGATCCTCGGTGCGCTGCCGGATCTCGGCCTTCAGCGTCGCCATGCGCTGCGTCATGGTCTTGCGCTCTTCCTCTTTGAGCTTCGGCTTGCGGTTCCTGAGGTTGAGCTCCTTCTTGATCTTGTCGTGCTCGCGCTGCTGCTTCGAGACGCGCTCGACAATGGCCTTGACCTCTTCGACGAGGCGGCGCTTGACCGGCTCGGTGAAGTCGATCTTGCGGATCAGGCGCGAGGTCTCGACCTGCGCGCGCATCACCTTCCAGAGGGCGCGGCGGTACTTGCGCTTGTCGGCGCGCGGAATCGCGTCGAGCTTCTCGTCGAGCTTCTCGACGTTGAGCCGCGCCTTGCGGACGTGGTTCACCTGCTTCAGAAACTGCTCGGCGCGCTCCTCGATCTTGTCCTCGGTGATCTCCTCGTCGTTGAAAATCACCAGCTCGCGAATGGTGCGCTCGCCGGCGCGCAGCTGATCGCCCATGCGGATGACCGCCTTGGTGATCGCCGGCATGCGGGAGATCGACTTGATGACCGACAGCTTGCCGCGCTCGATGCGGCGGGCGATCTCGACTTCGCCTTCGCGGGTGAGCAGCGGCACCGTGCCCATCTCGCGGAGGTACATGCGGACGGGATCGTTGGTCTTGTCGAGCGCGCCGGGCGTGAGGTCGAGCTCGGGGCCTTCGCCCTCATGCCCTTCCTGGCGCTCGATGCCTTCACGCTCGAGCTTGTAGCCCTTTTCCGAATCGACCAGCTCGATGCCGGCGGCCGAAAACACCGCCAGCAGCTCTTCGAGATCTTCCGGGTTCGCCGTCAGGTCGACGGGCAGCAGATCGTTGACTTCGTCGTAGAGGAGGTAGCCCTTCTCCTTGCCGATGACGATCAGTTGACGGACTTCATCAAACTTTTCTTCGAGCGCGACGGCCATAGTCGGGTTGTTCCTTGGAGTCTTCACAGAGGTAGAGCCCTTCATTGTAGCTCTTTTGGCGGTTTCATCGCCTCTAAGGCGCGGATCATCTGCTGCTTCCGGTGCAGCAAATCCATCAGCGCGGGTCCGGTATCTCCAACATTCTGCAGGCGGATGAGTTCGCGCTGGACATCAGCCAACTCCCGCTCCAGCCGCACATACTTCAGCGCCACCACACACAGGTCCGGGAGCACAGCCGGGGGAAATGGTTCGGCCGCGACCGAGGCGAGGAGTTCCGCCTCCTGCCGAGTTAGACGCTCCATGAGAATTATCGGCACATTCTCCGGATCGACCTCGAGGTCGCGGGCCGTCGACAGCAGGCGCTCAGTACTAAGTCCCCTCAAATCAGATGGTTCCAGCTGCCTGAGGGCGGCCATGGCCTCGGCCGGATGGTGCACCAGCGTCCAAATCAGCGCCTTTTCGGCTTTCCGGACACTCCCCTGGAGCACCGGTACCCGCTCGGTCGAAATCTCTGACTTGCCCGCGACCGCCGCTTTTCTGATTTCGTCCTGAACGGCCCGTTCGTGGACCCGCGCTTTCTGCGCGATGCGATCGCCGAACAGGCTGCGCATGTGAACGTTGGGCATTCGCCTGGCCACATCGAGCATGCGCTGCACGAAATTGCGCTTGCCCTCGTCGCGCGTGAGGTCGTGCTCGGCGGCGGCGCGGTCCAGCAGGAACTCGAGGTACGGCCGTGACGCCGTCAACTGGGCCATGAAGGCGTCGCGGCCGCGCTTCTGGATAAAAGTGTCCGGATCCTCGCCGCCCGGCAGTTGCATCACGTTGACATCGAAGCCTTCCGCCACCAGCAACTCGCAGCTGCGTTCGGCCGCGCTCTGGCCGGCGCGGTCGGCGTCGTAGCACAGCACGGCCTTGGCGGCGAAGCGGCGCAGCATCTGTGCCTGTTGAGACGTCAGCGCGGTGCCGCAGGTCGCAATCACCGGAAAGCCGCCGGCCTGGTGCACCTGCGCGAAGTCGAAGTAGCCCTCGACGATCAGCGCGAAGTTGCCCTTCCGCAGATGGCCCTTGGTGAGGTTGAGCCCGTAGAGCGTCCGGCTCTTCGTGTAGATCGGTGTTTCGGGCGAATTGAGGTACTTCGGCTGCTGGTCCGCCTCGAGCGCGCGGCCGCCGAACGCGATCACCGTGCCGGTGTCGCGCATGATCGGAATCATCAACCGATTGCGGAAGCGATCGACTTCGCTGCCGTCCTCGCGCCGCGTCACCAGGCCGCTGGTCACGGCCTGCGCGGCGCTGAAGCCGGCCTTGAGAATGCGTTGCCGCAGCGCATCGCGCGTCTGCGGAGCGAAGCCGATCTGCAGCTGGTCGATCGTGTCAGACGTCAGCCCGCGGTCTTTGAGCAGGTAGTCGCGCCACCGCGCTCCAGCGGGGGAGGCGAGCTGTTCGCGAAAGTAGGCCAGCGCGATCTCATGGATCTTGACGAGCGCCTCGCGCTCGGCCGCGGTTTCGCGCTGCTCGCCGCCGCTCTCGAGTTCCGGCACGGCAATGCCGAAGCGGCCGGCCAGCATGCGCAGGGCTTCTCCAAAGCCCACCTTTTCCTGCAGCTCGACGAACTTGAAGACGTCGCCGCCGACGCCACAGCCGAAGCAGTAGAAGAAGCCCTTGTCCTTGTCGACGCTGAACGACGGCGTCTTCTCGCCGTGGAACGGGCACAGCCCCTTGTATTTCGCCCCCGCCTTCTTCAACGTCACGGAGTCCGAGATGACCGTGACAATATCGGCCGCGGCGCGTACCTCGTCGACGAAGGATTGTGGGAACTTCAAGCGGGTCCTGACGCTCCCATTTTATGCCGTGCGCGGCGTCAGCGTTTGAGCCGCGGGATGAACTTCGTCAGGCCTTGGACAGGGCCGACCTCGCCGCCGTACACGTTGCCGGCGGCATCCACCGCCACGCCTTCGCCCATCGCGCCGATGCCGCCCATGCCGGTGGGCTGCTTCGAGATGTGCTCCGGCACGAAGTACCAGACTTCGCCGGTGCGCGCGCTGCCGACGCGCAGGCCCTTGCGCCAGCCCGGGTTGTAGTTGTCGTCAGACTCTGAATCGATCGCGTAGAGCGTGTCGTTGCGATCGATATAGAGGCCGCTGATGCGGCTGAACTGGTACCAGGTGTCGAGGTGCTTGCCCTCCTGGTCGAAGATCTGGATGCGGCGGTTGCCGCGATCGGCGACGAACAGCCGGCCGCGCGAGTCCATCGCCAGCGAATGCGGTCCCCGGAACTCGCTGCTACCGTAACCGTACTGGCCGAATATCTTGATCAGCTTGCCGTCCGGCGACCACTTGGTGATGCGGCCCACGCCGTTCGGTGGATTCTGATCGAGGAACTGCGCCTGGTGCGCCTCGGCGATGAAGATGCTGCCGTCCGGCGCGACCAGCACGTCGTTCGGTTCAGTCAGCTTCTCCGGCGGATTGCCGGCCTGCCCGCCGGTGCCGATGGTCAGCAGCAGCTTGCCCTGCGGGCTGAACTTCATCACCGTGTGGCCCTTGTCCTTCCACTCGGGGAACTTGGCCAGTTCGGCGGGCGTCGCCGCGCGCGCGTCGGCCACCCAGATGTTGCCCTGGCGGTCGACGTCTATGCCATGCGGCCACAGAATCTGCCCCTTGCCGAAGCTGGCGACCACCTTGCCGTTCGGATCGAGCTTCACCATGGGATCGACGGTCGAGCCGACGCAGGCATTGGCGCCGCAGCGATCGCCGGCCCAGATGTGCTTGCCGTCGATGTCGACGTGCACCGCGCTCACCGAGCCCCAGCGGCGTCCATCGGGCAGGGTGCCCCAGTTGCGAATCGTCTCGTAGGGATTGGGCAGGTTGTTGATCGGCGTCACCGTGGCGTGCTCGGGCGGGCCGGACGAGCCGCGCGGCGGCTGTGCGGGCTGGGCCGGCGCGGCGGGCGCCTGTTCGCTGTTGCGGCCGACGGCCGCTTCGGCGCGATAGACGAAAGCGCCGGTCACGATCACGGCAAGTACCAGGGGCACACAGTAGCGCGATGTCATACGCATCCTCCGAGGGGGATTCTACACGCTGTGTTGCCGTCGCCAAGCCGTTACGCGTAAACTTGGCGCCAAGTCACGTGCCCAACTTGAAGCTCGTTCTTGCACTCGCGTTGATATTGGCCGGCGCTTGCCGCGCCGAAGCTGCCCCAGGCAGCGAAGGCGAGCAGCCTCCGCCGCCCGCCGAGGCGCCATCGCCGTTCCCACAGGCCTCGGCCGTCCTCGAGGGGCTGAGTGAGATCGAGGTCGCGTTCGTGCGCCTGCCGCTGGCCGCGCTGTTCGGCACGGCGCTGGCGTTTCGCCCCCGGCGACGCGCGCAGGGTGCACGCAAGGTGGTCGTCGTGCAGACGCAGATCATGCTGGCGGTGGTCGGCGCGGTGATCATGCTGGTGGTCGGCAATAGTCTCTCCCGCGCTTTTGGCATTGTCGGGGCCGCTGGACTGATCCGGTATCGATCGAACGTCGCCGATCCCAAGGATGCGGTGGTGATGCTGTGCGCGCTGGCGTCGGGTCTCGCGGTCGGCGTCGGCCTCTACCAGATTGGCGCGGTCGCCACCGCGTTCATGATGCTGCTGCTGTGGCTGATCGAGTTCCTCGCGCCGGCCGCCCGCAAGCACTTCGAACTCCGCATCCAGACGACCGATCCCGACTTTCGCGGCAAGGCCGAAGACGTGCTGAAGGGCCTCGGCATCGAGTTCGATCTGCTGCTCGAAGACGATGAGGAGATTCGGTACGCCATTTCGGCGCCGGTGGACGTCCGTACGCGCGACGTGTCCGATACACTTCGCCTGGTGAGCGGCTACAAGATCGTCGTTCGCTGGGAAGAGAAGCGGGCCCCCTCCTAGTCCAGGCCGGCAATGCGTGATGGGTAATGGTCCGGCTACCAGTGCACCGAATAGGTGGCCTTCAGGACCAGCGACCGGATCGCGGCGGCATCGCTGTCGGTCAGCTCCGCCCCAATATACAGGTTGGCGTCGTCATACAGGACACGCACCGAGGTTGCCTCGCTGGCGTCCAAGCGTTCGTCCGGCTCGCGCTGCTTGAACCCCTCGATCACCTTCGCGGTCGTCCACCCGGCATCATCGAGCCGGCCGTCGATCCTACGCGGCGCCGCGGTCCTTCCGGCAGCCCCCTGCGGGGTCGGTGGCGCCTGCGCCAGCAGGGCGGCGGGGCGACACAACCACCGGAGTCCGATGATGACCTTCAGGCAGCGAGGCGATAACCCTCGACCGTATCACGACGGCTGAGCCGGTTTAGTCCTTGAGCTCGGCGATGGTGGCGCCGCCGCCGCCTTGATTGTCAGGAGCGGCCGCATACCTCACCACCAGCGGATGTCCTTTGAGAAACCGATGCAGGCCCTTGCGCAGCTGTCCGGTTCCGTGGCCGTGCACGATGCGGACTTCGTGAATGTCGGTGACGAGGGTGTCGTCGAGAAAACGTGACACCCGATCGATCGCCTGATCGACGGTCATGCCGATCACGTTCACCTCGCTGAGCATGCCTTCGCGCGGCCGGAGGTCGACGTTGACCCGGACGCGGCCGTGTCCCGCCGCCGGTGACGACGGCGGACCGATGACCCGCAGCTCCTTGACCCTGGCCTGAACCCGTTTGCCGCGCACGTCAATCTCGGCGCGGTTGCCGTCGGTCGACATCACGACCCCCTCGAGTCCGAGCCCCCCAACAGTGACCCTGGATCCCACTTCCGGCTCGGATGGGTGGAGAGCGGGCGCTTTACCGCCCGCTGAGCCCGGAGCCGCTGGATGACGCAGCTCCTCGACGATGCGATCGATCGCGGCGCGTGCGTCGGCGCGCGCCGATCCCGTCTCTCCGGTATTGATCGCCGCTCTGATCGACGCTGTTTCGGCGATCGCTTCCGCTTTCTCCTTCAGTTGCGCGATTACCGCATCGACATCGCGGCGCGCCTGCCGCAGGCGTTCATCGAGGCGCTCGTTCAATCGCTTCTTGAACACGTCTTCACGCTCGGCAAGCGACTTCTCGCGCCTGGTCAGTTCCGCGTTGGTCTCGTTGAACGCCCGCCGCTCCCGCTCAAGCTTCACGCGATCGCTCTCGAGGGCTCGCGCCTGGGCATCGAGGCGTGACAGGTGCGCCTGCAGGCGCTTCTGATCGTCGCTGAGATATCCGCGCGCGGCGGCGATCAGCGGTTGCGGCATCCCCAGGCGCTGCGCCATCTCGATCGCCAAACTGCGGCCCGGTGCGCCGTAGAGCAGGCGATAGGTGGGCGCGAAGTTCTGCGGATCGAACGCGAACGCCGCCACCGCCACGCCGGCGGTGCCGATGCCCCACGTCTTGACCGCATCGAAGTGCGTCGTCGCGATCAGCAGCGCGCCGCGCTGGCGGAAGTGCTGCACGATTGCCGTCGCCAGCGCGCCACCTTCGTTGGGATCGGTGCCGGTGCCGACCTCGTCCAGCAGGACGAGCGCCGGCAGCTGCAGCTCGCGGTCCATCGACACCAGGTGGGTGATGTGCGACGAGAAGGTGCTGAGGCTGGCTGCAATCGATTGCTGATCGCCGATGTCGGCGAACACCGAACGGAACACCGGCAGGCGCGCGACGGTGGCGGGGAGGTGCAGCCCCGACTGCGCCATCAGCGCAAACAACCCCGCAGTCTTCAAGGCGACGGTCTTGCCGCCGGTGTTCGGACCGCTGATCAGCAACACGCGATTGGGCGGATCGAGCCGCACGTCCACCGGCACCGCGCGCTCGAGCATCGGGTGCCGCGCCCCCTTCAGCTGCAGGCTGGTATCGATCGTGAATTCCGGCTCGATGCCATTCACCTTCGCGCTGTAGCGCGCCTTGGCCTGCAGCACATCGAGCTCACGCGCGACATCCCGGCTGACCTGCATGTCGCCGGGCCGCGCCCGGAAGCGATCGGCCAGCTCCAGCAGAATGCGGAAGATCTCCTCGCGCTCGCGATCCTCGAGCTCGACGATGTCATTGTTGATCTCGACGGTGGCCGATGGCTCGAGGAACAGCGTCGCGCCTGTCGTCGACGAGCCGTGGACGATGCCGGGGACGTTGCCGCGATGTTCGGCGCGGACCATCAGCACGAACCGGCCGTTCCGCTCGGTGATGACTTCGTCCTGCAGGTACTTCGCCGACGCTCCGCGGGTGAACCCTTCGAGGGTGCCTCGCAGCTTCGATCGTTTGTGCTTCAGCTCGGTGCGAATGCGCTTCAGTTCCGGGCTGGCACTGTCGAGCACGTCGCCGCCCGGGTCGATCGCATCGCGCACCGCGCCGACTTCGTTCTTGAACGAGGCGACCCTCGAGACCAGCTCGCGAAGAATGGGGAAGTCGCCACTGGCGCGGCCGATGCTGGTGCGTGTCTGATCGACCGAATCGACGAAATCGGCGACCAGCCGCAGCTGCTGCGGATCGAGCGGGCGTCCCACGACCTCCAGCGCATCGAGCGCGTCCGGCAACGCCTCGCCGGCTCGCAGCGGGAACAGTGGGTGACGCTCGATGAACTTCACCGTCTCGCTCGTGGACGCCTGTAGCGCGACCACGACGTGCGGATCGTCGGAGGGTTCGAGCGCACGCAGGGCCGCGGCGCCAAGCGGCGCCAGCGCCAGCGCTGCGACCTGGTCGACGATCCGGTCGAATTCGAGTGGGGGGGCGGCCAGCATGGCGGTGTCGGGGGGCTGCCTGCCATTCTAGCGGGTGACGCGCGCCGACGGCTGGCCACCGGCGTTGAAGTAAGATCACCATAGCAGGATTGAAATCGCCGAAATGAAACGCGTCCTCGCTGCCGCGGCCGGTTTGCTCACGCTGTTCCACGTGTGGGTGTTCGCCAATCAGCTCTTGGCCGGCCATCTGGTTGAGCCGGGGCTGATCCTGCGCTGGCTGATAGCGGCTGGCCTGGTGGGCGGCATGGTGGCCCTGCGCCGCAGCGGCGCCGCGATGTTCTGGGGCCGGAAGGCCGTGTCCATCTGGCTGCTTGCCGCCCTGCTGCATGGCCCGGCCATGGCCGCCGACGCCGGCCTGGCGCCCCTCAACCAGCCGTCGCTTCCCGAAGCGGTCACCACCCTGCTGCAGGTGGTCACCACCACAGGCCTGATCGGCCTGGGCTTCGTACTCGCGGCAGCCTGGCTGCGACGGATTGCCTCGCCCGGCACCAGCCGCGCCTACGCCACGCTTGCCGTTGGAACGGCGCGGCGTGCGCATCATTCCCCGCGTTTCGGCCCTCGCCCTCCGCCTCGACACCGCTAAGCCGCTCGATTGGTTCGCCGTCCGCCTGGCGGAAGGCGAAACAGCTGTCGTCTTGAAGAAGATGCGCGACCCGTGTCTCGGTGCATAGCCGCACCGGGCTCCGGTCCGCGCCCTGGAGGGATCTGTGAGGAAGCAAACGTTGCTGTTGATGTTGGCCGCGCTGTGTCTGGCCGGCGTCGCCGAAGCCGCGACCATTCGAGGAGTGGTCACCGACGGCACTGGCGCCGCTGTCGCCGGCAGCCGGGTCGTGATCCGTGACCTGGCCACTCGCCAGGAAGTGATGGTCGATACCGGTGTCGACGGGAGGTTCGAAACTGTGGTGCCGTCAACGGGCACGTATCTCGTGACGGCGACCCGCCACGGATTCTCCGAAGCGACACAAACCGTGGTCGTCGATGACGGTCAGCGAACCATCGATGTGTCGCTGAGGCTGGACGTCGGCAGCGTGGTGGCCGCGGTGGTGGTGACAGCGGCGCGCGCCGAGCGCGAGGTGCGACAGATTCCCCTGCACGTCGACACCATCACCCGCGCGGCGATCGAGCAGAGCAACCCGCTGTCGACCGGAGATGCGCTGAACCTGACCGCGAACGTCACCCCCGTTGGCGGCGGACCCTTCGGTGTGCGGCCCAGGTTGCGCGGACTCGATTCGACGCGGCTGTTGGTGCTGGTCGACGGTGAACGTTTGAACACCGCGCGTCAGGCCACCGAGCGAACTGGCGCCGAAGTGGGGCTGATCTCGCCGGACGCGGTCGCCAGTCTCGAGGTGGTCAACGGCGCCGGCACCTTGATGTACGGTTCGGATGCGCTGGCCGGCACCATCAACATCATCACCAACCAGTCGAACTTCACCGCTGCCCGCCAGTGGCTCTACGGATTCAACGGTTTCTTCAGCTCGAACGAGAACGGCGTGCGCGGCACGGCTACGCTGGGCTACACGTCACCCCGGTTCGTGTTCAGGGTGCAGGCCGGCGCCGAATCCTTCGACAACTACCGTGCCGGCCGCCTCGAGCAGCCCGAAGACACCAGCCGCCTGCACGCGGACGGCACGCTGCGGCAAGCCGACACCATTGACGCCGCGTTCGGATTCAACTTGAAGGCGTTCCCGGATCCCTTCAACGCGATCTACCGCCGTACCGATCGCGAGTCCCCGAACTCGCAGGCGCGCGGCAACTTCGTCAACGCGTCGAGTGCCCTGGCCGTCGGCGACCGCCAGTCATTGCGCGTCCGCTATCAGCGGCGACGGATGGAGAACATCGGGTTCCCGGATTTCGCGCGTCCCTATTTCTTCAACGACACGTCGCTGCCCTACAGCAATCTCGATCGTGTGTCGGCACGTTACGAGGCCCAGGCGATCGCGCCGTGGCTGGCCAATGTGTCGGCGACGGCCTACTTCCAGCGGACCGAGCGGATGCTGCGCAATCGCCTGCCGGTGCAGTTTCCGGCGCCGACGCCAACGCTGTTCTTTCCGATCAGCGTGATGCGGCTCGATGTGTTGTCGGACACCGAGCAGCGCGTCGATTCGCCCGGACTGGATGTGCAGGCGGTGCTCGTGCCGGCAGAGCATCACCTGCTCACGGCCGGCCTCACCATCTATCAGGACAACAGCCGCGATACGCGATCCACGCTGACCCAGACCAGCCTGGTCGGCCAGGTCGTCATGGGGGCACGCGGTCCGCAAGCCGTCGTGCTGCCATCGCCGGTTGCGCTCGGCGCGCCGGTGTCCGCCAACCCGGTGCGCGTGCCCGACGCCAGCCTCCGCAACACTGCGTTCTTCGTCCAGGACGAGTGGCGGCTGCGCCCGAACGTGTCGGTGATCGCCGGACTGCGCGGCGACCTGTGGCAGGTGACCTCGCGCCTCACGCCCGGCTACGACGTCACGTCCATCGTGGCCGGCGCGCGGCCGGCGATTGATGGCATGACGCTGCCGAATCCTGCCGGTGACACCTACTCCCGGCAATCGCTGACCGGCGACATCGGCCTCTTGGCCAATGCCGGCGGCACGGTCAGTCCGTTCGTGCGCTACGGCCGCAGTTATCGGCATCCCAATCTCGAGGAGTTGTTCTTCGCCGGCCCGGCAACCGTCGGCACCATCGTGCCCAACGTGGGCGTGAAGCCCGAGACGGGCAACAACTTCGACACCGGCGCGAAGTTTTCCATTGGCCGGGTGACCGGCGGCGCCTACCTGTTCGTGAACCAGTACTCGGACTTCATTGCGCAGGATCTCGTGGTGGCCACCGCGCCCGGCGGGCCACTGACGCAGACCACGAACTATGCGGACGTTCGCATTGCCGGTATCGAGTTCAACCTGGATGCGCCGGTTGTGCTGGGCCGCCGCGTGCTGACGCTGAGCGCGTCCGGCGCGCTCACGCGCGGCACCGTGACCGACGGCATCAATCCGGTCAACCGAGCCGAGTTGGACGGCACGCCGGCCGACAACATCACGCCGTCGAAGATCGTCGCCGCCGCCCGCTATACAGCGCCCACCGGCCGATGGTGGGTGGAGTACGGCATTCGCGCCCAGGGCGGGGTCGAGCGGGTGGCGGAAACCGTCCTTGACTCGCCGTTTCTGATTGCGCAGGACATCTATTCGCTCGACGGCTTTTCGGTCCAGCGCGTCGGAGCGGGCGTGAACCTGTCAGGACGTCGCGATCGTCTGGCCCTGACTGTTGCGGTTGAGAACCTGACGGATCGCTACTATCGGGAGCACTTCCAGTTCGCGCCGACGCGCGGCCGGAGCGTCACCGTCGGATTGAGCGTCGGCGCCTTCTAGCGCGAATAACGCGGACCTGCGCCAGCTGAAACCTCGAGGTCAGTTTGCATGTCAAATTGACCTCGATGTTGCCGAACTACGAGCGCGTGCTGACGCCGACGGCTGGCAGCTTCTTTCTGCTGTGTCTACGAGCGGAGAAACGCCAGCACCGCCAGCACGCGACGATGGTCCGACTCGTCGGGCTCGAGTGCCAGCTTTGAAAAGATATGCGTGACGTGTTTTTCAACGGCACCGTCACCGATCTGGAGGCGTTCGGCGATGGCCGTGTTGCTGCGCCCCTCGGCCATCAGCGACAGCACCTCACGCTCGCGCGGCGTCAGCGATGTCAACAAATCGGCTCGGTGCCGGCGAGCCATGACCTGCGCCACGACTTCCGGGTCCAGCGCGGTGCCACCCCGCGCGACCCGGCTGACGGCGTCGATGAACTCCGACACGTCGGCCACACGATCCTTCAGCAGGTAGCCCACGCCGCGGGCACCCTCGGCCAGTAGATCCCGCGCGGCCGGTTCCTCGACGTATTGGGACAACACCAATACCCCGACGTCCGGATGGCTGCGTCGCAGCGCCACGGCCGCGCGCAGCCCCTCGTCGGAATACCCCGGCGGCATTCGCACGTCCACGATGGCCAGCTGCGGTTGGTGTGTCACGACCGCAGCCAGCAGCGCCGCCCCATCGCCCACCGAGGCCGCCACCTCGTACCCGGCATCGGCGAGCAGGCGCTCGAGGCCTGCTCGCAGCAACACCGAGTCGTCTGCGATCACGATCCGCACGGCAGTTCGACTCTCAGGACGGTCGGCCCTCCAGGGGGGCTCGAGATGGAGAGGCGGCCACCAAGCGCCTCGACCCGATCGCTCAAACCCGCCAGGCCGCCATCCGGCTCGGAACGTGCACCGCCGACGCCATCATCATTCACCTCGATCACCAGCAGGTGCTCGAGGCGTTGCGCGGTTACCAGCACCTGGTTCGCCTGCGAGTGGCGGGCGACATTGGTCAGCGCCTCGGCCACCGCAAAGTACGCCGCCGATTCGACGGCCGCCTCGGGCCGCGGGCGTACGGCCACATCCACGCGGGTGGCGATCGGACACCGCGCCGCCAGCGCCGGCAGCGCGGCGTCGAGTCCGTGGTCGGTCAACACCGCCGGGTGCAGGCCACGCGCCAGGTCTCGCAGATCCTGCAGCGCGCGTTTCGCCTCCTCGTGCGCCTCCTTGACCAGGCGCGCGCCCTGCTCGGGATTGCTGGCCAGCTTCTGTTGCGCCAATCCCAGGGTCATCGCGAGTGAAACCAGCCGCTGCTGCGCGCCGTCATGGAGGTCACGTTCGAGTCGGCGACGTTCCCGATCGGCGACGCTGATCGTGCGACTGCGGCTGCGAGCCATGTCATCGACGCGTCTCTGCAGTTCTTCGGGCGAGGCCGCCAGCAATGCCGCGGCCAATACGCTCTCGAGTTTGGCCAATCCGTGCGTGACCCCAATGGCCACCACGAGCAGCAGCGCGCCAACGCCGGTCGACACGAGCATCGCCCCGGGACCATCGAACACCCAGTAACCAACATTGATTTGAAACAGCCCGAGCGAATAGAACACGGGAGACAACAGCAGGCTGACGCTCACCGACCAAACCGTCACCATGGCCGTAAAGGTGAACAGGCCGATTGGCAGTCGCAGCAGCAGGAACAGCAGGTCGCGCCACGTCGCGGCATCCTTCGCGATGGTCGACAGACGGCTGAGCCAGCCAGCTTCGATCGGCACCGGGTAAGTGGAGGGCTGGAGGCTGGTGCCGAGAAACGCGTTCAGCCGCGCCCGTTCGAAGTTGCTCATGCCTCGGGTGACAGCCGCCACGCCGATCAGAATGGGCACACCCGTGACGGTCATCAGCAGCCCGATCCCCAGCGACAGACCGACGGCCAAGGCGGCAAAGTAGAAGACGCCGAGCGGCAGGTTGAGCAGCAGATGCACGAGGGCGAACCAGGTGGATGCGACAAACTTGCCGCTGGCCCAGGGCCCGCTCTGCGACGCTGGCTGAACGATCGAGGTGGCGGTGGACGAAGTCATCGAGAGCCTTTCGTTTCTATCACGCCCCGTCATGGGTGTGATGGCTCACGATACTGGTCGGGTGGGCCGCGACAAACCCGGCCCACCCTACATGCCATGGTGGGGTTATCCCCCTCTACGTGCCCGCCCCGGCCGATCGCCAGGGCGGTTCTGGCCACGCTGATCCGGCGCCTTAGGCGAGCGCCTTGCCGTAGAGCGCCAGCAGGCGGCTCCAGGCACGCTCGGCCGCCGGCTCGTTGTAGACCAGCGTATCCGGCGGGCACCAGCCGTGCGCGGCCTGGTAGACCTCGATCTCCGCGGCCAGCCTGGCCTTGTCGAACGTGTCCTTCAGCACCGTCTTGTCGTTCGGCCGCTGCTTGTCGTCGTTCTCGGCGATGGCGACGAGAAACGACGCTTTCGTGGCGGCCGCCAGCAAGTGCGGGCTGTTGGCGCCGGCGTTATCGTTGACCAGCCCGCCGCCGTGAAACGACGCGACGGCACCAATCCGGTCGGGGACGGCCGATGCGGTGTGGAACGACATCGGACCGCCCATGCAGTAGCCGTGTACGCCCACCTTGCGGTTCTTGTTGACCTGCGGCTGGGCATCGAGCCACGCCACGAACGTCTTGGCATCGCTCATGTCTGTCGCGGGGCTCATCCCCTTGCGGAACGCCATCATCTCTTTGATCGGCGTTGCGCCCGTGGCCGTGGGTTTGCCGGTGCGATAGAACGGATTGACCACCAGCACCGAGTAGCCGGAGCCCGCCAGTCGCTTGCCCATGGTGCGCATGGCCGGTCGCAGTCCGAAGATGTCCGGCCACACCAGCACCGCGGCGGCGGCGCCGGTCGTCGGATGCACGAAGTAGGCGTCGCACGTGCCATCCGGCGTCTTGATCTCGACCTCTCGTTCGGTGGTGGCCTGCGCATCGGCCGATGCGGGCAGCAGCATGGCGGCCCCGGCCGCGAGCAGCACGCCAAACTGTCGTCGAGTCACCAGCCCTCTGGCCTCGTACTCCGTCACGCTTTCCGCAAAATGGTCCTTATCGCACATCGAGGCTCCTCACGTCCCGCCCAACGCGGTGGAACATGCTAATACATACACCAAAACCGCTCGTTCCTGGGCGCAGTCTGAGCGGCATCGCGCCGGGGGGGGCGGCAACAGCCCGCGCACTATTGGTGATTGATCATCGATGCGATGCAGCCGGCGCCGTATCCGTTGTCGATGTTGACGACCGACACACCATTGGCGCACGAGTTCAGCATGCCCAACAGTGCGGCGATGCCCCCGAAGCTGGCGCCGTAGCCAATGCTGGTCGGCACGCCGATCACGGGCACGCTCACCATCCCGGCAACCACGCTTGGCAGCGCGCCTTCCATCCCCGCGACGACGATCACGACGCGAGCGGCGTCGAGCCGGGCCCGCTGGGCGAGCAGGCGATGGATGCCCGCCACGCCAACGTCATACAGTCGGTCGACGGTGTTGCCGAGCAATTCCGCGGTCACTGCCGCTTCTTCCGCGACCGGGATATCCGATGTGCCGGCAGAGCAGAGCACGATGGTCCCCGTACCCGGAGGGCAGTCGCCTTTGAGCGTGATGCAGCGCGCGGCGGCATGAAATTCGGCCTCCGGGATCTGGGCGCGTACGGCGACCCACGCCTCTTCACTCGCCCTCGTCACCAGCAGCGGGTGACCCCGCCCCGCGATCTGTCTGGAAATCGCCGCCACCTGATCCGGCGTCTTTCCCAGGCCCAGCACGACCTCGGGGAATCCCTGCCGGATGGACCGGTGGTGGTCGATCTTGGCAAACCCGAGATCCTCAAAGGGTTGTTCCCGAAGGGCCGCAGCAATCGTTTCAAACGCGTCAGCGGGTTTCGTTGTGCCTTCGCGCACGGCGTCCAGTAAAGCCCGTAGTTCGTTGACTTTAAGAGGCATCAGTTCGTATTATTATGGTTTGGATCCGGGGTGGAAACCCCAACAGAGATGACCGCAGTCGAAACCCTCATCCTCGCCTCGTATTTCTTCGTGCTCCTGATTCTGGCTGTCTATGGATGGCACCGGTACTACCTGGTGTACATCTACATGAAGCACAAGCACCAGCACCCGCAGCCGAAGGCAACCTTCGAGAAGCTCCCGGTCGTCACGATCCAGTTGCCGCTCTACAACGAGATGTATGTCGTCGACCGGCTGGTCGACGCGGTCTGCAAGATTGACTATCCGCGCGAGCTCCTTGAAATCCAGGTGCTGGACGATTCGACGGATGAAACGCAGGAGATCGCCCAGCTCGCGGTCCGCCGCCATGCCATGCAGGGCGTGGACATCAAGTACCTGCATCGCACCGATCGCACCGGCTACAAGGCGGGCGCACTCGACCAAGGCCTGAAGGTCGCGCGCGGCAACTTCGTGGCCATCTTTGACGCCGACTTCATTCCGAAGCCGGACTTTCTGACCCGCACCATCAACTACTTCACCGACGAGAAGGTGGCGCTGGTGCAGGCGCGCTGGGGCCACGTCAACGAAGACTACTCGCTGCTGACGAAGATCCAGGCGGTGCTGCTCGACGCGCACTTCGTGCTCGAGCACGGCAGCCGCAATCGCGCCGGCTGCTTCTTCAACTTCAACGGCACCGCGGGCATCTGGCGCCGCGAGGCGATTGCCGACGGCGGCGGCTGGCAGCACGACACGCTGACCGAGGATCTCGATCTCAGCTACCGCACGCAGCTCGAGGGCTGGCAGTTCGTGTTCGTGCAGGACCACGTGTCACCGGCGGAACTCCCCGTCGAGATGAACTCGTTCAAGACGCAGCAGTTCCGCTGGGCGAAGGGATCGATCCAGACGTTCCTGAAGCTGATGCCGCGCATCCTGCAGTCGAAGCAGCCGTTCCACGTCAAGGCCGAGGCGTTCTTCCACCTGTCGGCGAACTTCAACTACCCGCTGATGTGCGTGCTGTCGGTGCTGATGGCGCCGTCGATGATCATCCGCTACAACATGGGCTGGTACGAGATGCTGCTGATCGACATCCCGTTGTTCCTGGCGGCGACTGCATCGGTGGCGAACTTCTACATGGTCTGCCAGCGCGAGTTGTACCCGATGACGTGGACGGAGCGGCTGCGCTACCTGCCGTTGCTGATGTCGATCGGCATTGGCCTCGCCGTCAACAACACCAGGGCGGTGTTCGAGGCGCTGTTCCACAAGCCCAGCGAGTTCGTGCGCACGCCCAAGTACGCGGTGGAACACACCTCCGACGAATGGACGCAGAAGCGCTATCGCCACTCGGCCGCGGTGCAGCCGATGATCGAGCTGGCGCTGGGCATCTACTTCACCGGCACGCTGTTCTACGCGCTGACCAACGGCATCTACGGCACCGTGCCGTTCCTGATGCTGTTCCAGGTCGGTTTCCTCTACACCGGCCTGCTGTCGCTGCTTCAGCAGTACGGTCCGGACACCGTCGACGTCGTCCAGGGCAAAGAAGCCTAGAAACTGGCAACTGAATTACGATGCGGTGATGAGATTCATAGCCGCACTCCCGGCGCTGCTGCTGTTCGTCACAGCGTCCGTCCCCGCACAGACCTTCACCGTTGCCGTCGATTACTTCAAGCTGGATAACGGCCTCAAGGTCGTGGTCAGCACCGATCGCTCCGCCCCGGTGGTGCTGGTCGAGGTCATCTACAACATCGGCTTCCGCGTCGAGCCGAAGGGCCGCACCGGCTTTGCGCATCTGTTCGAGCACATGATGTTCCAGGGCTCGGCCAACGTGAAGAAGATGCAGCACGTGGCCCTGATCCAGGAGGCCGGCGGCATCGTCAATGGCTCCACCCGCTTCGACTACACCAACTATTTCCAGTCGCTGCCGTCCAACGGGCTCGAGCGCGCGCTGTTCCTCGAGGCCGATCGCATGCGATCGCTCGATGTCACCGCCGAGAACCTGAAGAACCAGCAGAACGTGGTCAGCGAAGAAGTGCGCGTCAACGTGCTCAACCAGCCGCACGGCGCGTTCGACTGGATTGAAATCTGGGAAAAGGCCAACACCAACTGGCACAACGCGCACGATTTCTACGGCGCGCTGCAGGAGCTCGAGGCCGCGACCATCGAGGACGTCCGCGCGTTCTTCAAGACCTACTACGCGCCGAACAATGCGGTGCTGGTGGTGTCCGGAGACACCACCGCGGCCGAGGTCAGGCGGCTCGCCGAGAAGCACTTCGGATCGATCCCGATGCAGCCGCAGCCGGCGCCCGCCGATTTGTCCGAGCCGCCGCAGACGGCGCCAAAGAGTTTCACGCGCACCGACAAGCTGGCCCGGACCCCGGCCATCGCCGTGGCCTGGCACCTGCCGCCGCGTATGACCAGGGACTTCTTCGCCTTGAGCGTGCTCGATCCGCTCCTCAACAGCGACGACAGCGCCCGCATGTACCGCAAGCTGGTCCGCGAAGATCGGCTCGCCATGTCGAGCCAGGGCGGGTTCAACTTCCTCGGCCCCAACTGGGACATGAAGGGCCCGATGCTCTACACGATGCGCGTCGACTACTTCAACGACAAGACCGCCGAACAGGTGGTGGCCGCCATCGAATCGGTGTTGGACGACGTGCGCAAGAACGGCATCACGGCCGCGGAGCTCGCCCAGGCCAAGACCACCATGCGATCGTCGTTCCTCGACGACATGGAGGCCGGCGGCATGCCGCTGTTCGGCCGCTCCAACCTGCTCGGCGTATTCGCGTTGTTCGACGACGATCCCGGACGGATCACCACCATTCTCCCCGAGCTCGAGAAGGTGACGCTTGAAGATGTGAAGGCCGCGGCCAACCGGTGGTTCGTCCCGGCCAATCGCACCTCGCTCGACAGCCGTCCGGCAGCGAAGCCTACAGGCCCGCCCGCCGACTTGTCGGCCGTAGTCTCGACGAAGGCGGAAGCCTTGGCGAAGGTGGGGGGTGCGCAGTGAACCGCAGTGCTTTCCTGCTCGCGGCCGTTCTGACCGCCGCGAGCGCATCGGCCCAGACCACGCTACCAGCAGTTGGCGCCGAACGACCGTTTGCGCCCGCTCCCCGAAGCGAGCGCACGCTGCCCAATGGGCTGCAGATCATCACGCTAGGCCACGCCACCGTGCCGAAGGTCAGTGCCATTCTCGGCATCAAGTCAGGACTGGCCGCCGAACCGGTTGAGAGGGCCGGGCTGGCCCAGTTCGTCGTCGATCTGGCGCAGGAAGGCACGACCACCAAGTCGAGCGAACAGATCAAGCGCGACGTGTTCGCGATGGGGGCCAGCCTGAACGGCTCGGCCGGCCAGGATGCATCCACGTTCCAGCTTCGCGGACTCAACACCACATTGCCACAGATGCTGGCCGTCGCCGCCGATGTGGTGCGTAATCCCAGCTTTCCCCAGGCGGAACTCGACCTCTTGAAGGCTCGCACCGGCCAGCAGTTACAGGCGCAGACGGCGTCACCGCAGTACCTGAACCACAAGATGTTCCGTCAGACGCTGTTCGGGAGCCATCCCTACTCGCGCATTGGCGCGTCGCCGGAAACGCTGCCCGCGATCGATCGCGCATCGATCGTCAGCTACCACGATGCGTTCTACCGCCCGAACAACGCCTTCCTGATCGTCGTCGGAGACGTCGCAGCCGACGCGGTATTCGCCGCCGCGGAGAAGGCCTTTGGCAGCTGGGAGCGGCGCGCGCTGCCCGAGGCGAAGACCGTGCCTCTTCCCGAGCTCAAGGGACGCAACCTGGTGTTCGTGCAGCGTCCCAACAGCGTGCAGTCGTCGATCTCGGTGGGGAACTTCACGCCCAAGCGTGACGACCCGCGCTGGTACACGCTGCAGCTGGCGAACCAGATCTTCGGCGCGGCGTTCGACTCACGGCTGGTGCGGAACATCCGCGAAGAGAAGGGCTACACCTACTCGCCGCAGTCGGTGTTCCAGTCGATGGCGCAGGGCGGCCTGTATCGCGCCGTGGCCGACGTCAGGAACGAAGTGACCGGGGCAACATTGAAGGAGATCTACGCCGAGATCGACAAGTTGCGCGACGGCGGACCTGAGGCTGAAGAGCTGAGCGACGCCAAGCAGTATTCGCGCGGCCTGTTCGTGATCCAGAACGCGTCGCAGACCGGCCTGGCCACCACGCTCACTACCATGACCACGTTCAACCTGCCGAAGGATTATCCCGAAACCTTCCAGCGGCAGATTTCGCAGCCATCCGGCGAAGCGGTCAAGACCGGCGCGCAGATGTTGCTCGGCTCAATGGATTCGGTCGTCGCTATTGTCGGCGACTACACCAAGGTCAAGGATCAGCTGACCGGCTTCTCCAGCATCAGGTTCTTCGACCTGACCGGCAAGTCGATTCCCGAGCCGAAGTAGCGGCCGCGAGCCAGGAGTTCCGCAAACGGTGTAGGATGCACCCCGCTGAGGTGCATCCTATGCTTCGCCGATCCTGGTTCGCGTCGTTTGTCTCTCTCGCCATTCTGCTGAGCGCGGCCGCGGCGGCTGCCGAACCCATCAAGCTCGCGCGTCATCCGGACTATCACGCCGGTACGGTCGTCTTCAGCTATCTCGGAGACATCTGGCTCGCGAGTGACGACGGCAGCGGCGCGCGGCGAGTGACCGATCACATCGCCCGCGACATCTATCCGCGCTTCTCGCCCGACGGCAGGTGGATCGCGTTTTCGTCGAACCGCTACGGCAACAACGACGTGTTCGTGATACCGGCCGCCGGCGGCCCCGCCAGGCAGTTGACGTTCCATAGCGGCAACGACGAAGTGGTGGGCTGGACGCGCGATGGGCGAAGCGTCGTCTTCAGGGCGCCGCGCGGCGTCGGAGCGTTTCCCAACGTCGCGACGCTGCACACCATTGCGCTGAGCGGTGGACAGGAACAGGCGCTGCCGACCGACTGGGGCTGGTCGGGCAGCTTCTCGCCCGACGGCAGGTCGCTGGCCTTCAATCGTCATCCCTCAACGTGGTCGCGCCGTCACTATCGCGGCAGCTTCGCCGCCGATCTTTGGGTCACCAACCTGGCGACCAAGACCTACACCAAGCTGCTCGGCGACGAGCAGTACAACCGCTACTGGCCGATGTGGGGCGCAGACGAGGCGATCTACTTCGTCGGCGATCCGTTACCGAACGAGAAGAACGTCAAGCCGGGCAGCCCGGAGGTGCGCGCCAGCGTCAACAACATCTACAAGATGCCGGCGAAGGGCGGGCCGCCGGTGCAGGTGACGAAGCACGCCGACGGCAGCCTGTTCTGGCCGTCGATGTCGAGCGACGGCAAGACGATCGTCTACGAGGGTGACTTCGGCATCTGGAAGCTCGATGTCGCGTCTGGCCGGAGCACCGAAATCAAGATCGAGGTTGGCACCGACGACAAGGAGAACGAGATCGAGTTCCGCGCGGTGAGTGACGAGGTCGACTCGTTCGACATCTCGCCGTCCGGCCGGCGCGCCGCCATTTCGGCGCGCGGGCAGATCCTGACGATCGCCACCGATCGCGGCGACATCACCCGCGTCAATCCCGACCGCATGGCGTCGCGGAGCCAGTTCCCGAAGTGGTCGGCCGACGGCAAGTTCATTGCCTTCGTATCGGACCGCTCCGGCCGGGATGAAATCTGGATCTCCGATCCCGAAGGCCGCGCCCCGAAGAAGATCACCGACCTGGATAACGAGAAGAGCGCGCCGATCTGGTCGCCCGATTCGAAATCGTTGCTCTACATCGCCGGCGGCAAGCGGCTCTACAACTATTCAGTGGAAGACGGCAAGACCGCCACGGTGACGGGCAACGACATCGGCCGGATCGGTTCGGTGGCCGTCTCACCTGACAGCAAGTGGCTGGTGGTCACCAAGCAGGATCGCACCCTGCGCTCGCACGGCTACATCATGCCGATCGCCGGCGGTGACGAGCGCCACATCTCGGACGATGCGCTGATGTACGCGGAGAACGAGGCCGTCTGGACGGCCGACGGACAGTACATCCTGTTCACGTCCACCGAAGGGTTCAGCAGCGGCATTGCCTCTCAGGGCGGCTTTGTGCCGTCGACCGAATTGTGGGCGCTGGCGCTGCGCGATCGCGACCGCGATCCGGCCAACCGCGACATCGACAACGAAGCGCAGGGGCTGGCGGCACAGGCCGAGGGGCGCCGCGGCAATGCCGGCGGCAATGCCGTGCCGGTGGTGCAGATCGACTGGAGCGGGCTGGCGCGCCGCGCGAAGCAGTTGACCGTGCCGGGCAACGCGATCGGATCGCTGGCGCCTGCGCCGGAGGGTGCGTTTGTGGCGCTGACGATCGGCCAGCGCGCCGCCGCCGGAGGCGGCCCGGGCAATAGCGGTGACATGTACATCGTCAACGCCGAAAGCGGCCAGCTGACGCGGGTGCCGCGGGCGCCGCAGAACGCCGACGGCGGCAACCAGGGTGGCGGCGGGGGCGGCGGATTCGGCGGCGGCCCGGGTTTCGTGTTCGCTCGCGACGGACGCACGTTGTACTTCCGATCGGGCAACGGCCTGTTTGCCGGGACGATCAACCTGCAGGCCGATCGGCCGGCCGCCGGCAGTGGCCGGGGTGCGGGCCGCGGTGGCGCGCCGGAAGAATTGACCGGTCCGAACGCGACCGCCAGGCGCGTGACCTACACGGCCAACCTCGAGATCGATCACAAGGCGTTGCGTGCCCAGGTCTTCAACGAAGGCTGGCGCATCATGAAGAACCGCTTTTACGACGCCAGCATGCACGGCACGCCGTGGCGCGAAATGAAGTCGTTGTACGAGCCGCTGCTCAATCACATTGTCGATGACGAGGAGCTGCACGTCATGATGATGATGATGATCGGGCGGCTCAACGCGTCGCACACCGGTGTGAACGCGGCCCCCGGCAACAACCGCGGCGCGGCGCAGACGCGCTATCCAGGCTTCGACCTCGTCGCCGATGCGTCGGGGTATTACAAGGTGGGGCGCATCTACAAGGACGGGCCCGCCGACAAGGACTACCTGAAGATCAAGGAAGGGCAGTTCATTGTCGCGCTGGACGACCGCGACCTGAAGACCACCGACAACTACTGGCAGCGCTTCACCTATCCGCTCGGCCAGAAGTTCCACTTCCTCGTGAACGACCAGCCAACCCGCACCGGCGCGTGGCCGGTGACCATCACGCCGGTGGCAAACCAGGAGTTCGGCAACCTGCAGTACGAACGTTGGGTCGCTGATCGCGGCGAGATGGTGGCCAAGGCCAGCAACGGCGAGATCGGCTACCTCCATATTCGGGCAATGGACGCGCCGTCATTGCGGCGGTTCCAGCTCGATCTCGCCGCCAATCGCACTAAGCGCGCGTTGATCATCGATCAGCGCTTCAACGGTGGCGGCGGCATTGACCAGGAGCTGCTGGCGATTCTGGGCGGCAAGCGTTACCAGTACACCGAGGGCCGCGACGCCGGCTTTCAGCAACCACGGCCGCAGAACTTCTACGGACCAATGGTGGTGATGCAGAACCAGCGCTCAGCGTCCGACGCCGAAATGTTCCCGGCCGGCTTCAAGGCGCTGGGTCTCGGCAAGACGGTCGGCATGGCGACGATGGGCGCGGTGATCGGCACCGGCTCGTACACGCTGATGGACGGCTCGACGATTCGCACGCCCGGCAGCGGCGTGTGGACCGCCGAAGGCATCAACATGGAGAACTACGGCGTGCCGCCGGACGTCGTCATCGACAACACCCCGACGGATTTCTTCAACGGCACCGACGCGCAGTTGATGAAGGCGGTCGACGTGTTGAAGGAGCAGCTGGGCAGCCGCCGCACGACGGCCCAGCAGCAATGAGGAAGTGAGAAGTAAGAAGTGAGAGCTGAGAAGGGCTTCTCACTTCCTGCTTCTCCCTTCTCACTTCCCGATTCTATACAGCCTCGTCTGCGTTCGCAGGAAGATCGTGTCCGGCGCGAGCGCCGGCGAGGCCAGGCTCATTTCGTCGAGGCTGTTCTTCGACAGCTCCTTGTACGCATCACCGGCCTCGATCACGAACGTGTGGCCGTCCTCGCTCAACAGATAGATCTTGCCGTCGGCAGCCCAGGGCGATGCCGAGAAGGTATTGCCAGCTCCGCCGGCGCGCGCCTTGTAGATTTCCTTGCCGGTCTTCGAATCGAACACGGTGAGGATGCCGTTGTCGTTCACCACGTACATCCGGCCGCGGTAAACGAGCGGTGAGGAGGTGTAGGCCGACGCGCGCGGATGGAACCAGGCCACGAAGGCGATGCTCTCTTCGCCCCTGGCCAGGGAGATGTCGCCGTCGGCGCCGGGTTTCACCGCGAACACCGGACGGTTGCTCTCGCCCTGCGAACCGGTGGCCAGGTAGAGCAGTCCGTCCGCGGACACCGGGCTTGGCGTGGACTGACCGGTCAGTCCACGCAGGCGCCACAACTCGCTGCCCGTCTGCGGATCGTACGAAATCGCGTGCTGCCTGCCGATGACGATCAATTCGGTACGCCGATCGTTCTGCCAGACAAACGGCGACGACCATCCTGACTTTACGCCGCCCGCCGGCAGGTCGCGCTCGACGCGCCACAGCGGCGTGCCGGTCCTGGCGTCAAACGCGGCCGCGAACGACTGGCCGTCGTTGTCGTGGACGATGAAGACGCGGCCGTCGTGCACGACCGGCGACGCCGCGGTGCCGAAGTCCAGGTAGACCGGCTGAGGATCGCTCTTCACGCTCCACGACAGCTTGCCGTCCAGCGAGTAGGCAAACAGCCCGACGTTGCCGAAGTAGGCGTAGAGCCGCTCGCCGTCGGTGGCCGGCGTCTCGGATGCAAACGTGTTCTTGCGGTGGCGTCCGCCGAACGGCGCGCCCTGGTGCGCTTCGCGTTCCCACTTCAACTGCCCGTTGCGCGCATCGAACGCGTAGACCATATAGCGGATCTCGCCGCTCTCGCTGGTCAGTTCGATGTCCCGCGACACCACTCTCTTGGTGACCTCGTCATCCGACAGCCCCTGCTTGGCAAGTGCGGCGGCGTAGTCGTTGCCGAAGATGCCGGCAGATGGCGCCTTGAACGCGCCGGGGCTGATCGCAGACGTCACGAAGACGGTGCCTTCCCACGCGACCGGCGACGACCAGCCACGGCCTTTCACCTCGACGCTCCACGCCACGTTCCGCTTCGTGTCCCACGAGCTGGGCAGCGTGCCGTCGGCGAGGATGCCTCCGCCCTGCGGACCGCGGAACTGTGGCCAGGCCAGCGGTGGCTCAGCACCGACCACCAAGGCCGCAGGCACAGCAAGCACGGACACCAGGCACAACAGGGTCAGTCGGCGCATCTGTAGAACGCTAGCACACAGTCCGGTGGTGTGACGGACGGTGTGACGCCCGCTACGAGCCCATCGTCGATCGCGCCTGGACTCGCCAGCTACCGTTGCGATCGATGCAGAGAAACAGGCCTTCATCGCTCGACAGCACGCGACCGTCGCGGGCAAGGCGGCTGAATGCGACCACGATGTTGACGCCGGTCGCAGTGGCCTGCACCACCTTCGACGAATCGAGCCGGGTGCGATACCACGTGCGCTGTCGTCCGGGTTCCGGTCCGGTGAGGTAGTCCCGCGCGGCGCGCCAGGTCTCGACAGCGCCATCGGCAAGGCGCACGTGTGGATAGTGAATGGCAGCGGCGAGGCGCTCCTGATCGTGGGAATTCCACGCATCGAAGAACGCGGCCACGGCGTTCATGGCTGCCGTGCTGTTGCTGGCGCGAATCGCTTCGGAGGCGCCATTGACGCCGGCCGCGAAGCGCGCCTGCACGCCCCAGCGATTGCCCTGACGTGTAATGACATAGGTGATGTCGCTGCCGGCCAGCGGCTTGTCATCAGCGGTGTAACGCTGCCAGGTGCCCGATGCGTGGATCTTCGCCGCGCTGACCTGAAGCACATCGCGCGTCACCCACTCGCTGTGGTGCCAGCCGGTCTTGAGCGTCTGTTCGAAATTCACGCCCTTCACGTACTCGTCGGGCGATCGCGTCATCTCGAACGCGCCGGGGCCCGGCCGCACGTGCGGAAAGTGCAGCGAGGTCGCCCAGATCGCCGCATCCCGAGAATTCCATGTTTCCAGGTAGCGATCGAGCGCCATCAACGCCTCCTTCCCCAGGTCCGCGGCCGGCGCCTGCGCCCTCACGAATGGAGCCGAAGCGAGCAGCACGAGCAGCGCGAGGGACAGCTTCATGGCGATAGAATTATCCCGATATGTCCACAGTTGAAAAGCCGAAAGGCGGTCTGGAAGATGTCGTCGCGACGTCTTCACGCATTTGCTTCCTGGACGGCGATCGCGGCGTGCTGGCGTACTGCGGGCACGACATCCACGACCTGGCGAGGAACGCGACCTTCGAGGAGACGTGCTACCTGCTGTGGCACGGCCGGCTGCCGAACCGCGCCGAGCTCGGTGACCTGCAGACACAGCTCGCGGTTGCGCGCCCGCTGCCCGAGCCGATTCTCCGGCTGATGAAGATGCTGCCGCCGTCCGATGGCATGGACGCGCTGCGCACGCTCACCTCGGCGCTCGGCCACTACGATCCCGACGCGCACGACAACTCCGCGCCGGCGTCGTATCGCAAGGCCGTTCGGCTGACCGGACAAATCGCCAGCCTGGTCGCGACCTGGGGCCGCATGCAGGAGGGTGGGGGACCGATTGCGCCCGATCCGGTGCTTGGGCACGCAGCGAATTTCCTCTACATGCTGTTCGGCCGGCGCCCGAACCCCACCGAAATCCGTGCCATGGACATTGCGCTGACGCTGCACGCCGACCACGAGCTGAACGCGTCCACCTTCGCCGCGCGCGTCGCGGCGGCGACGCTGACCGACATGCACTCGGCAATTGTCGCGGGCATCGGCACGTTGAAGGGCCCGCTGCACGGCGGCGCCAACGCCGAAGTGATGAAGATGCTGATTGAAATCGGACAGGATGCGCCGGCCGAGCGCATCGACGCGTTGGTCAAGGGCAAGTTCGCCCGCAAAGAGAAGATCTCCGGCTTCGGGCATCGCGTCTACAACACCGAGGACCCGCGCGCCACGCACCTGCGCAGGATGTCCAAGGAGCTTGGCCAGAAGGCCGGCAATACCAGGTGGTTCGAGATGAGCGAGCGAATCGAGGCGTTGGTGAAGGGCGAAAAGAAGCTCTTTCCGAACGTCGACTTCTACTCGGCGTCCACCTACTACACGATGGGCATCGCCATCGACCTGTACACGCCGATTTTCGCGGTCAGCCGGGTCAGCGGCTGGACGGCGCATGTACTCGAACAATTGGCCAATAATCGCCTGATTCGGCCCCGGGCGGACTATACCGGGCCGGCCTATCCGCAAACCTGGATTCCCCTGGATCAGCGGTAGAATCTACCGATAGCCGCAACGGGTACGACCCACCCGTCGTCTGAGGACCTTATGAGACTTGGGATGAAGAGGTACATCGCTTTTGCGGCCGTCGCGCTCGTGGCGGCCGTGGTGTGGTCGGGCAGCACGGTTCAGGCCGAACAGGCAGGCGCGTCCGCCGCGCCGACGTTCAACAAGGACGTCGCGCCGATCTTTTTCGCCAACTGCACGTCGTGCCACCGCCCTGGTGACATTGCGCCGATGTCGCTGCTGACCTACAAAGAGTCGCGGCCGTGGGCGAAGTCGATCGCCGGCAAGGTGGCCGATGGGACCATGCCACCGTGGCACGCTGATCCCAAGCACGGCACGTTCGTGGGCGCGCGTAGGCTGAGCGACGCCGACAAACAGACGATTGCCAAGTGGGTCGCGGCTGGTGCGCCAGAGGGCAAGGCCGCGGATTTGCCGGCTGCGCCCGTCTACACCGACGAGTGGAACATCGGCACGCCCGACGCGGTGCTGTCGATGCAGGAGGACTATCCCATTCCTGCCACCGGCGAGATTCCCTACCAGTACCTGGTCGTCCCGGCTAACTTCGCCGAGGACCGCTACATCACCGACTGGGAGATTCGGCCTGGCGATCGCCAGGCCGTGCACCACCTGCTGCTCTACTTGCTGGCGCCGAAGGACGTGGCTGAGGCGCAGTCGAAGCGGCAGCAGCAGATGATGCTCCAGCGGATGCTCGGTGGCGCGCCCGCCAGCGCTGCGAACGCGGCGCCGCGGCCGGTGCCGCCGTTCGAGTTTGCGTGCTGCACCCAGATTCCCGCCGGCGAAGAGGGCGGACGTCCGTTGCCGCCGGATCAGCGCAAGGATCCGGGTCCCAACTATCGGCCGCGCCCGCAGGGCATGGCGCAGGGCATGGGCGGCTTCTCGCCGGGCGGATCGATCCGTCACTTCCCCGAGGGGATGGGCATGCGCATTCCGAAGGGCTACTCGCTCATTTTCCAGATGCACTACACCACCTACGGCAAGGCGAGCACGGATCGTTCGAAGATCGGTCTGAAGTTCGCGAAGACCACGCCCAAGACGATCCTCAACACCATGGCGTTGATCAACGCGTCGCTCTCGATTCCGCCGGGCGCGACCAACCACCTGGTCGAGAACACCATGACGTTCAATCGCGACACCGTGATTTACAGCATGATCCCGCACACTCACGTCCGCGGCATCGGCTGGCACTACGAGGCGACCTATCCTGACGGCCGTACGGAAGTCATCCTGTCGGTGCCCAAGTACGACTTCAACTGGCAGCACGAATACGTGTTCGAGCAGCCGTGGAAGGTGCCGGCCGGGACCAAGCTCCTCGCCAAGGCGTGGTACGACAACTCCGCGGCGAACAAGTCGAACCCGGATGCCACCAAGCAGGTGACGTGGGGCGACCAGACGTGGGAGGAGATGATGTACACCAGCATCACCTTCTACCTGCCGCCGCCCCCCAGCACGTCCGCGCAACAGCAGCAGTAACCGTACAGCAGTGAGCGCGGTTCTCGCGTTACTGATGGCAGGGCAGGCCGTAGCCGGCCTGCCCGCGCCTGCTGAGTGCGCCGCACTGAAGGCGCTGCAACTTCCCGACATCACGATTACCGACGCGACCGCCGTCGCGGCCGCCCAGACCGGCGCGGTGCGCGCGCCGCACTGCAAAGTGAGCGGCACCGTCGGCCGCGAGATCCGGTTCATCCTGCTGCTGCCCGAGCAGTGGAACCGCAAGTTCATGCTGGGTGGCGGCGGCGGGTTCGTCGCAGGCATCGACAATCAGGCGATCTCCTCCGTGAATGTTGGTTACGCCACCGCCGGCACCGATACGGGCCACGACGGCCGCACCGTCGACGCCTCGTGGGCCCTCAACAACATCGAGCGCCAGCTCAACTTCGGTCACGCCGCGGTGCATCGCGTCGCGGAAGCGTCGAAGGCGATTATTCGCGCGCACTACCATGCGCCGCCGTCGCGGTCGTATTTCAACGGCTGTTCCAACGGCGGCCGCCAGGCGTTGATGGCGGCGCAGCGCTATCCGGCGGACTTCGATGGCATTGTCGCCGGCGCGCCGGCCTACGACTTCACCGGGATCGCGGCCCAATTCGTCATGGACATCAAGGCGGCGTTCCCCGACGCGGCCAGCGTGTCGAAGCCGGTGTTCCCAGCGGAGACGCTGAAGAGCGTGGAATCCCAGATCGTCGCGGCGTGCGACGCGCTGGACGGCGTCACCGACGGACTGATGGAAGACCCGCGCGCCTGCAAGCTGGCTGTGTCATCGCTGACCGGCCTGTCGGATCAACAACGGAAGGCGCTGTCGGTCATCTATGGCGAAAAACGACTGCCCGACGGCTCGGTGGTCTATCCGTCGCAGCCGTTTGGCGGCGAGGGCGACGTTGCCGGCGGCTGGCCGTTGTGGATCAACGGCGTCAATTCGATGTTGATGGTCGCCTACCAGGCGCCCAGCCTGCGATTCGGCTTCGGCACGCAGCTCTTCAAGAACTTCATCTTCAACGATCCGTCGTGGGACTACCTCAAGTACGACTTTGCGAACTTCCAGCGCGACTCCGCGCAAGCGGCAGCCATCCTTAACGCCACCGACCCGAACCTGGATGCGTTCAAGGCCCGCGGCGGCAAGCTCGTGCTGTATCACGGCTGGTCAGATGCGGCGTTGAGTGCCAATGCCACGACGCAGTATTTCGAAGCGGTGATGGCGCGCGATCCCAAGGCCGCCGACTTCACGCGCCTGTTCATGATGCCGGGCGTGGCGCACTGCGCCGGGGGACCGGGGCCCGATCGCGTTGACTGGTACTCCGTGCTCGATACGTGGGTGGAGAACGGCGCCGCGCCGGATCGCGTCGTGGCCAGCAAGCTGCAGGCTGGCAAAACGATTCGCACCCGGCCGCTGTGCGCGTATCCGAGGCGCGCGGTTTACAAGGGCAGCGGCTCGATAGACGACGAAGCGAACTTCGTCTGCAGGCCTTGACCACGCCGGCCGCCGCTGGCGACCGCTTGGTCCCGCGATGCTATTGCGGCCAGCCGGCGGTCGGCATTCCCTTGAACACCCGTAGCGCGTTCTTGTAATACACCTTCTTCAGCACCTCGTCCGGCAGTGCCATGCCGTACATCTTCCAGGTGGCGTGGTAGTCGCGGTAGTAGTCGAAGTACTCGTCCGCGGTTTCGAACACGCGCCAGTAGAGCGGATACTCATCGGGCTGGAAGGAATCCTTGCCGAACATGATCCGGTCCTGGTACTTGACGAAGAACTCGCGCGCGGCGCGCGGCTGGCGTCCGAGGTCGTAGAGGATCGCGCCGGCTTCCACCGTGACGTTCGGGAACTCATCGAGCATCTTCCCGAGCCGCGCCAGATCGTTGGCGTGCCACCCGAAATGTGCCGCAACGAACCGCGTTTTGGGATGCTTGCGGAACAGGTGATTACGTTCCGTCATCAACTGCTCAAACGTCACCTGCCCGGGCTGGTTAACGCGGCGATCCGGGAACAACGCCAGCTCGAGCCAGCGCTCGTTCTTGTAGTCGAGCGGCTGGAAGAACTCCTGCGGCTCTGCCGTGTGGATGAACGCCGGCACATCGAGGCGCGCAAACGCGGCCCACAGCGGATCGAGCTCGGGATCGTCGACCTGCAGCCGCGAGCCATCTGGCTTGGTGGTGCGAAGGCCGAACGACTTGGGCACTTCGCCCACGCCAATCGCGCCGGCCTTGAGGTCCGCTTCGAGCTGCTGCGCCGCCTTGGCGCCCCAGCCGGGTCCGACGCCGCTGAAGCTCACCCCGGCCAGCACCCGGAAGCGATCTTTGTGCGGCGAAGCGTTGATGGCGCCAAGCGTCCGGGTCAGCCGATCGCCAGACACGTTTTCGGCGACCAGCATCACCTTGAGATTGAGCGAATCCATGATCGAGACCATGCGGTTGATCTGATCCGGTGTGGTCAGCGCACCCGGGTGGCCGTGCACGTCCACTGCAGGGAACTTGGCCTTCGGCACCGGATGTTCGGCGGTGACCAGCGTGCTGCGCGGGCGGTAGTCGAGAATGCTTGGCGGCGCCTCACCGGGCGCCTGGCAATTCCCCGGCCGCACCTCGGTGGTACCCGGCGGGCACTCCTGCCCTGGGGCGCTGCCAGTGCCCCCGCCGCGCTGCCCGCCTTCGCTGCCATAGGCAGCTCCGGCGACGTCACGCCGTAGCTCGGCTTGATTACTGCGAGCGGAGGCGGCGAGCCCGGCGCCCAGACCGGCGACGAAGATGAGTGCTACGGCCTTGCGATTGAGGTGCATCCCTCAATTAGAGCGTACGCCGAACCTTGGCAGGAACCCTCTTGGGAACCTTCGTTGGGAGCCTTCGGTTAGCGAACCGCGCCCGAATAGCGCAACTGTTCGATTTCGTCGCTGCTGTACCCGGCCGCGTGCAGCACATCGTCGGTGTGCTCGCCAAGCATTGGCGCCCGCCGGCGGGGATTGAGCGGCGTGGCCGACATCTTGATCGGCGTGCCGAGCGTTCGGAGGCGTCCGAGGATCGGGTGCTCCACGTCGACCGTCATCTCGCGCGCCGTGGCTTGCGGCGTGGTCAGCGCGTCCCCATAGTCGAGGATCGGACCGCACGGCACGCCGGCTTTCTCCAGGTCGCGCATCCAGAACGCCATTGGCTCTCGCACGGTTTCCGCTTCGATCAGCGCCGCCAGCTCGCTGCGATGCGCCACGCGCTGGTCGTCGGTGGAGAATCGCGCATCCATGATCCATTCCGGATGGCCGACAATGCGTGCGAGCCTGGCGAAGTTGCGATCGTTGGCCGCGCCAATCGTGATGTAGCTGTCGGCGCACTTGAAGGCCTGATACGGCGCCGTCATGCGGTGGGCCGAGCCGAGCGGCCCAGGCACCTGCCCCGAGGAGAAGTAGTCAGTGACTTCCCAGACCGACAGGGCCAGCCCGGCGTCGACCAGCGACGTGTCGACGTGCTGGCCTTCACCGGTCCTGGCGCGATAGTGCAGCGCGGCCAGGATCCCGGTCAGGGCAAACAAGCCGGCACCAAGATCTGTCAGTGGAACGCCGGCCTTGACGGGTGCCTCGCCGGCGCTGCCGGTGACGGACATGATGCCCGAGAGACCCTGCGCGATCAGATCGAATCCGCCCTTCGATGACCACGGACCGCTCTGGCCGTGGCCGGAGATCGACGCGTAGATCAGGCGGGGGTTCTCGCCGCACAGCGTCTGATAGTCGAGCCCCAGCCTGGCCATCACGCCCGGCCGGTAGTTCTCGACGAGAATGTCGGAAGTCCGAGCCAGCCGCTTGAAGACGTCGCGGCCGCGCGGGTCGTTGAGATCGAGGACCAGGCCCTGCTTGCCGCGGTTGACGGCGTTGAACGCCGGGCTGTCGCTGCCGCGGGCGCCGGCCATGCTCCGTGTCGAGTCGCCGGCTGGCGGCTCCACTTTGATGACGCGCGCGCCCATGTCAGCCAGTAACATCGCGCAATACGGCCCGGCCATCACCTGGGTCGTATCGAGAACCACTATGCCATCAAGCAACGCAGGCAGTGTCGACTGGGGCATCAACGAATCCGTCGCAACTGTGACCTTGAACCGTCCCGGAGCGCGCAACGCGCTTACCTGGGAGATGTACCAAGCGCTCGTCGACGCGTGCGGCAAGGCCGAAGCCGACCCGACGGTGCGCGTCCTGATCATACGCGGATCCGGCGGCGCGTTCTCGGCCGGCACCGATATTTCGCAATTCGCGGACTTCGTGGACGGCCATGATGGTACGGCCTACGAGCGCCGCCTCGATGCGGTGATCGATCGCATCGAAGGGCTGACGGTCGCGACCATTGCCGAAGTAGACGGCGTGGCGGCGGGCGGTGGGTGCGCCATGGCGATGGCCTGCGACCTGCGAATCTGTTCCGATCGCGCGCGGTTTGGCGTGCCGATCGCCAAGACGCTCGGCAATTGCCTGTCGATGGCAAACACCGCCCGGATGGTCGATCTGATCGGCCCGGCGCGCACCAGGGAGCTGCTGTTGACCGGACGCCTGGTGGATGCGCGTGAAGCGCTCGCGGCCGGGCTGGCAACCGCGGTCGTGCCATCGAACGAACTGCTGCAGGAGACGGCCAAGATGGCCGCCGAGCTGTCGACCCGCGCACGAAGCACGATTATCGCGACCAAGAAACTGCTGGCGAGACTGCGCGATCATCGTCGTCCGCCGCCAGGCATCGCCGACGACATCATCAGCGAGTGCTACGGATCCCCCGACTTCAAGGAAGGGGTTAAAGCTTTCCTGGATGGCAGAAAGCCCACATTTCCCTGACGGCCCGACGGCCCGACGGCCTAGAAGAGCACCCAGCAGATCGCGCCGCCCACGACCGTCATCGACAAGCCCCACCACAACAGCTGGTTGAACAGCTTCTTGGCGTCGGCCTCGTTGTGCAGAGCGGCGATACAGAGCGCGCCGATCGTCGACAGCGGCGAGAGATCCACCAGGTGGCCGCCGACGTACATCGACGCGGCAATCGCGTGCGGATCGACGGCCAGCCGTTCGGCAAGGCCTGGCACCGTTGGCAAAAACGCGGGCAGCACCGCGCCGGACGTGCTGCTGTAGACCGACACCGCGCCGGTGACGAGCGCGATCGTGAACGTCACCGTCGCCGGCGTGGCGATTCTGGCCAGCAGGTCGGTGAACAAATCCATGCCGCGCTGCGCCGACAGCACGCCAATCAACACCGTCACGCCGCAGACCATCAGGATCACGCTCCACGGCATCTTCTTGATGGCTTCTTTCTCGTCAGCCGCCCGCAGGATCGACAGCAGCGCCGCGCCTGTCAGCGCCGCTAATCCGACATGCGCGTTGAATTCGATCACCGCGACCACCAGCGTGACGAGGACCGCGAGCGTCAGCCAGTGCTTCGTTTCGAACGGCTCGATCTCGACGATCTCCGCATCGGCGCGCGCACCGGCCTGGTCGGATGGCGACATCTCCGCCGCCCCGGCCCGGCGGCGCATGAACAGCTTCCATCCGCCAAGGATGAAGTACGCCACGAACGTCACCGCGACGTGGGCGAGCAGGTTGTTGAGGAACGTGCTGGTCTCGTGTCCGCCGAGACCAATCTTCTCCATGTTGCTGTTGACGATGATGCCGGTCGGCGCGAAGCGCGACAGCGCGCCGGCCTGGGCGCCGTTGCCGACCATCAGCGCCATCAGGAACGGTGGAATCGACGCGCGCACGGCCACCGCCATTGCCATCGGCGCCATGATCGCGGTCGTCGCGATGTTGCCGGGTCCGATGCTGGAGAGGGTCACGGCAATGACGAACAGCATGATTGGGATCACGCCGGCGTTGCCCTTGCAGGCCCGCACCGCCCGCGATGCCAGCCGCCCGAGCGTGCCGTTGTTGTTCGCCATGCCGAATAGCAGCGTGACGCCGACCAGGTTGATCAGCAGGTCGACCGGGAACGCGGCCAGCACCTTGGCGACCGGCATGCCTGCCAGGTAGACGCCGACCACCCAGGCCATGGCCATGGACACCACGCCGACGTTCAGGCTCGTGGCCATGCTGAGCGTGATCGCGACAATCAGCGCGGCGAACGAGATCCAGGCCAGGTTCATCGACTCTCCTCCTGCGGACCCCGGCCGCGCGGACTCGGCGCGTCTGGGCGTAGCAGCGAGCGTAAGAGTATCGCGGGATGGACCGCCGCGGTGCCGGCAAGATCCTGCACCTGGTGCCGGCACGAGGTGCCGGATGCGACCAGCACCGACCCCGGCTTCATCGATCGCGCCGCCGGCAGCAGCTTCCGTTCGGCGATCGCACACGAGACGTCGTAGTGATCGCGGGTGTAGCCGAACGATCCGGCCATGCCGCAGCACCCCGCATCGAGGTCGATCACGGTTGCCGACGGGATGCGCGACAACAGCGCTTTGGCCGGCGCCGCCAGCCCCATCGATCGCTGGTGACAGTGTGGGTGGAGCAGCACTTCGGTCGGGCCACCCGTGACAGGCAGCACCGCACGACCGTCGGCACACTCGCGCTCCAGGAATTCCTCGAACAGCATCGAGTGATGCGCCACCACTCGCGCGCGCCGCTGCAGCTCGCCGCGCAGCAGGTCGGGCGCGTCCTCGCGCACCGCCGACAGGCAGCTCGGCTCCACGAACACCAGCGTGTGGCCGCGATGGGCGGCATCGTAGAGTGCGTGAACGTTGGCGGCCGCCAACCGGCGGGCCTCCTGCAAGCGTCCCCGCGAAATCAGCGGCCGGCCGCAGCACACGTTCGGTGCCACGCGCGTCGGGATGCCGGAAGCCATCAGCACGCCGATCGCGGCGATGCCAATCTCCGGGTCGGCGTGATTCGTAAAGGTGTCGGCGAACAGCAGCGCCTGCACGCCGTCCAGGTCACCGCCGGGTTCCCGTTTCCGGAGCGTGTGTCGCGTCCATTCCGGCAGCGAGCGTCGGCGATCGAGCCCGACCGTCTTCTCGGCCGCCCACCGCGCCAGCCTGGTGTTGGCGATCGCGTTCGATATCGGCGCCAAGCGGCTGCCCCAGACGGCGGCGGTGTGAGCGCCGCCGAATACCCGCGCCGCCACCGACGTGCCATGGCGGTCCCAATAGCCGGCCAGGAACTCGCTCTTGAATCGCGCCACGTCCACGCCCACCGGGCACTCGCTCTTGCAGGCGCGGCACTCGAGACACAAGTCGAGCACCTCGTGGACGCCCTGGTCCGACAGGTGCTGGTCACCCAGCTTGCCGCTCATCGCCAGGCGCAGCGTGTTCGCGCGGCCGCGCGTCGAGTCGGCCTCGTCGCGGGTCACCATATATGACGGACACATCGTCCCGTCTCGCTGCCTGCGGCAGAGGCCGACACCGCTGCACATCTCGACCGCCCGGCCCATGCCGTCATGCTCGGAAAAATCGAAGAAGGTGACGGGCGACGGCGTGTCGTATCCGGCGCCGAACCGCAGGTGCGACGTGATGGACGGCGTGTCGACGATCCGGCCCGGATTGAAGAGGCCGTTGGGATCGAAGGTGTTCTTGACCTCCCGAAACGCGCCGTACAGCTCGGAGCCGAACATCTTCTCGTTGAAGGCGCCTCGTACCAGGCCGTCGCCATGTTCGCCGGACAGTGCGCCGCCGAATTCGAGCACCAGGTCCGCAACCTCGTTGGCAATCGACTCGAACGCCGCCACGCCGTCGGCCGTCTTCAGGTTCACCACCGGCCGCACGTGCAGGCATCCCACCGACGCATGCGCGTACACGCCCGCTGTCGTCCGATGACGCCTGACGATGGCGATGAAGCGCTCGATGTAGTCGCGCAGCTTCTCCGGCGCCACCGCGGTGTCTTCCACGAACGACACCGCCTTGCCGTCACCCTTCATCGCCGTCGACAGACCCAGCGCCGCCTCCCGGAAGCTCCAGATGCGCGCCTGCGCGGCGGGATCGAGCACGCGGCGGACCTGGCGCGGCGACCGCGAAGCCACATCGCGTTCCAGGGCGTCCATGTGGAGCATCAGCTCGTCGAGCGTCTCGCCGTAGAACTCCACGCACAGCAGCGCCGAGCCGTCGGCGCTCAGCATTGCGCGGCGCTGCGCGTCGAGCGCAGGACGGCTCCTGGCGTGCGACAGGATGAAGTCGTCCATCACCTCGACGGCCGACGGCCGGTGCGCGAGGATCAGCGGCGTCGCGCCCAGCGCGTCGAGCAGGTGATCGAATTCGATCGTCATCACCGACTTCCGCGCCGGCAGCGGCACCAGGTTGAGCCGGGCATCGACAATGAAGCCAAGCGTGCCCTCGGAGCCGACCATGATGCGCGTCAGGTCGACAGTGCGCGACGGATCCACGAACGCATCGAGGTTGTAGCCGCCGACGCGCCGCAGCACCTTGGGAAAGCGTCGATCGATCTCCGCGGCGTGGCGGCGTCCCAGCTCGGGAACCGCGCGGTAGGCGCGCGCTTCGATGCTGTCACCGGTAGACGCGCGCTCGAGGGCCGCCGGCGTCAACGGGCGGAAGTGCGCCAGCCGGCCGTCCGACAACACCACCCGCTGTTCGAGCACATGATCGATCGTCTTGCCGTACAGCACCGATCGCGCGCCGCTGGAGTTGTTGGCCATCATGCCGCCCACGGTGGCGCGGCTGGCGGACGACACATCGGGTGCGAACCGCAGGTTGTATGGCCGCAGCGAGGCGTTCAGTTCGTCGAGCACGACGCCAGGCTCAACGCGAGCCCACCGTTCATCCGGGTTCACTGCGATGATGCGGTTCAGGTGCTTCGAGGTGTCGAGCACCAGGCCGGCGCCGATCGACTGTCCGGCCTGCGAGGTGCCGCCGCCCCGCGGCGTAATCGGCACGCCGTGCCGGCCCGCGATCTCCACCGCCCGCACCACCGCTTCCGCGGATTTCGGGATGACCACGCCCAGCGGCTCGATCTGGTAGACGCTCGCATCGGTGGAGTAGAGCGCGCGAGACACCTTGTCGAAGCGGACCTCGCCGTCGATGGCCGCCTCGAGCTCGTGTTGCAGGGATTGGTTCATTGCGACTTGCCGCGGGCGGCGATTGGCCAGATGTCTTCGACGCGATCGCCACGCAACACGTAGATCGAATCGTACAGGTTCACCGTCGGGTCGATGTGCGGCGGGAGGAACTCAATGCGGTCGCCGAGCCGCACGTCCCGCGAGGCGTTCGTGACATCGAGCCGGCCGTGTTCGTCGCCGGCCCAATGGAACACCACGCCATCTATGCCGACCGCTCTCGGCGTGAACGGGCGATCGGTGGAAAACGCCTTGTAGCCGCCGTCAACGATCGCCATGCCGGGCGAGCGCGACACCACCGTCGTCACCACCGTCAGTGAGTTCTGGAAGTCGCGATATTCGTTCCCGTCCGGACCGCCGATTGTGCCGTATTCCATGTCCATGAACACGAAGCTGCCGGGCTGCAGCTCGGTGATGCCGGGATTGTCGGAGTCGAATCGATAGGTGCCGGTTGAACCGCCGGTGACGAGCGGACACGCCAGTCCGGCACGCTCCAGCAGCTGCTTCGTCTCCACCGCCTTACCCATCGTCATCGCGGTCCGCGCGGCGCGGGCATCGAACGGTGTGGTGTGCGCGGCGGCGCCGTCGTACGACTGCAGGCCGCGGAAGGTGACGTTCGGCAACGAGTCGATCAGCTGCGCGAGCTCGACGGCGGGTTGCCCGGGCGTGATGCCGGTCCGGCCAAAGTTGAGGTCGACGAGCAGGTTGAGTGGTTCGCGATTGGCATTCGCCGCTGCGGCCTCATTGAGGTCGCGCACGTTCTGGCGATCGTCGACGACGAACATCGTGTCGGGGGCACTGGCCGCCAGCGCGACCGCGCGCGCGATCTTTCCTTTGCTTATGACCGCGGTCGTGATCAGGAGTCCAGGAATGCCGGATGCAGCAAAGACCTCGGCCTCACTGAGGCGTGCCGCGCAACACCCGATAGCGCCGGCGCGCAGCAGCGCCTTTGCGACCTCGGGGCACTTGTGCGTCTTGCCATGCGGACGAAACGCCTTATTCCGCGCCTTGAGGTGCCCGGCCATGACGGCGATGTTGTCTTCGAAGGCGTGGAGATCGAGGAGCAGGGCAGGTGTTGGAAGGTCGGCGCGCAGCCGGGGACCGTTCGAATGCATCGGCACGCCGATGCTAACACTTAGCTACGATCCCGGCTATCGCTCCCAGTCGAAATCGAGCCGGTTGGTGCGCAACACACCGCGAATCGTGCCCGGCGGCACGTGTCGACGCTCCGCGGCACCCGCCCCCGCACGACGGACAGACCCTGCTGAAGCCCGCCTGGCCTGCCCCGAGCGGAGTCGAAGGGTCTGGCATGAGTCATAATAAAGGCTTGAACCGCCGGTGAAGCAGCCTCACATTCGTAACTTCTCCATCATTGCGCACATCGATCACGGGAAATCGACCCTGGCCGATCGCTTCCTCGAGTGCACCGGCGCGCTGCAGGCGCGCGAAATGACCGCGCAAGTACTCGATGCCATGGATCTCGAGCGCGAGCGCGGCATCACCATCAAGGCCCACCCCGTTCGGCTCAGCTACCGGGCAGACGATGGCAAGGACTACGTTCTCAACCTGATCGACACGCCGGGCCACGTGGACTTCAGCTACGAAGTGACCCGCTCGCTGGCGGCGTGCGAAGGCGCGCTGTTGCTCGTCGACGCTTCGCAGGGCGTCGAGGCGCAGACGCTGGCCAATGCGTATCTGGCCGTCGACAACAACCTCGAGATCATCCCGGTGGTCAACAAGGTCGATCTGCCGTCGGCGCAGCCAGAGGAGGCGCGGCGTCAGCTCGAGGAGATCATCGGCCTCGACGGCGCGGGAGCCATTCTTGCCAGCGGCAAGTCCGGTGCCGGCGTGAAGGAGATTCTCGAAGCGGTCGTGCATCGGCTGCCGCCGCCGGACGGCGATCCCGCCGCGCCGCTCAAGGCGCTGATCTTCGATTCCTGGTACGACTCTTATCGCGGCGTGGTGATCGTGGCGCGCGTGCTCGAGGGCACCATCCGGCAAGGCATGAAGGTCACGCTGATGAACACCCGGCAGGACCACGAGATCGAGTCGCTGGGGGTGTTCTCACCCAAGGCGGTGCCGGTCGACCAGCTGGGGCCAGGAG
>Ga0194120_10000090_pt1 | contig 142294 bp, 125 predicted proteins | sample TA2MahCa65mmetaG_FD_148642 | JGI IMG/M metagenome (GOLD analysis project Ga0194120, IMG submission 148642) | Freshwater microbial communities from Lake Tanganyika, Tanzania - TA2015019 Mahale Deep Cast 65m | ecosystem: Environmental > Aquatic > Freshwater > Lake | place: Tanzania: Lake... | reverse complement strand
GTTAAATCGTTAGTTATTTCAACATTTTTAAGTGGAACATAAATTCTACCAGTACCATGTGCTTTTAATATTAAGTCATTAGATGAAATTGTTGTTGTAATGACATTATTGTAAATCGAGATATCATTATCAAATAATTCAGTAGCTGTAGTAGTGGTAAGTACCACTGCTGAATTTAAATATGCGTGACCAGCTGTTAAATTATTATCTACTAGTACGTCATTGGTAGGTATTGAAACAATACCACTGCCATCAGCAAGTAATGTTAAATCATTTGTAAGCAGGGTAGTAGTTAATACATTATTATCAACCTTGATATCAGCAAAATTAACAAGTGTAGTAACCGATAAATTCCCAGTTATATTGGTATTTCCAGTTCTGGTAATATCACCGGTCTGTATAATATCACCCTGCTGTGTTACTACTTTTGGCAGTAATGCAGTCCCAATATTAACAGCACCAAAGGTAGATGTACCAGAAATTGTTAAATCGTTAGTTATTTCAACATTTTTAAGTGGAACATAAATTCTACCAGTACCATGTGCTTTTAATATTAAGTCATTAGATGAAATTGTTGTTGTAATGACATTATTGTAAATCGAGATATCATTATCAAATAATTCAGTAGCTGTAGTAGTGGTAAGTACCACTGCTGAATTTAAATATGCGTGACCAGCTGTTAAATTATTATCTACTAGTACGTCATTGGTAGGTATTGAAACAATACCACTGCCATCAGCAAGTAATGTTAAATCATTTGTAAGCAGGGTAGTAGTTAATACATTATTATCAAATTTAATGTCAGCAAAATTAACAAGTGCAGTAACCGATAAATTCCCAGTTATATTGGTATTTCCAGTTCTGGTAATATCACCGGTGTGAATGGATATGCCAGAATGTTGAAATTCGTTTAATAGTGCAATATTATGTAATGCGCTAAAACCACTAACCAACATCAAATTGGATATTATAACATCAGTTGAATCGATTGATATTATACCTGTTCCAGCTGCGTTAAGTATCAAGTCTGTGGTAGATGTAATGGTATTATTCTCAATGGTGATAACACCATCTACATTTAGCATTGTTAAGTATGCATCACGCCAGCGTTTATCTTCCAATCCCAATGAGTAAATCAATGCATTATCATCTGGTGATAGTGTTTGATCGATTAGCGGAAATATGGATAATGTATCAAACGACGAATCCCCCAAGAACACATTACCTTTAACGACAGTATTCCCGGTAATATTCATGCTACCAGCAACATTGACATCATTATTCAGATTTATTTTATTAGCAGCGGATTTAAATTTTACAGTTCCGTACAATGAATTTATATCATTCGATTGGATTAATATATTATCTGTGCGGATACCAGAAGAATTGATATTGGCCAAGCCATTTTCACTGGCTATCGTTACCTCACTTTTATCCACGAAGTTTATATTGTTAGCGGTGAGTGTGATGTGTTTATTGTCTTGGTCTATGGTAATTATATCACCAACTCGATATGTACCGCGTTGTTGCATACTTTCATGATTTATCACGCCGCCGTTTATTACAACGAGTTCATTGTCATGATTCGATGAATCAATCCAACTACGTGAATCCCCATTATTACCAATATATGCAAATGTATGTCCAGTTAAATTCGCAAGTGTACCGAACCCATCTGCAACTGAACCATATGTTCCATATGCATTTTTACTGTTGGTAATTCTAACTTCGGCCCCAAATTTTTTAGGAGAAATGTTACTAGTAAATGATGGAACTGGTAGTAATGCACCGGTTGCTATCCAAGACGTTGCTAACCAAGGGTATTCCACGTTATCGAATGATGAATAGTAGACATCTGTACCGACTGTTATATTATAAAATCGCCATTCACTTCCAGTCCAGTTTATACGGTTATCACCCTGATAATATGAGTTTTTTCCATTGAGTTTACCAGCGTAAATCAATGTCACCGGTGCGGCCCATGATTCACCTGGGGTTCCATTTGTAACTACACTTGCGGTTAATCCAGAATTTGATACACCATTAATTCCAGATTTTAGGTAAAGTCCGCGTTTGGCGTAATAGGTAGCAACATTGCTACATTCCAGTTTTGCGCCATTTGTTGCAACTATTGCATCTTGGTTCGGTGTTATAAAAGTTGATGAATAAATCAACACTGGTGGGAATATTGGCGATATAGGATTTATCAATGCCCCGTCGATATACACACCGCCGCCAGCATCACCATGCGCAAATCCAAGTGGATCGTTTGGTGAAGTAACGGTACCTGATGTATTAACATTGATATTAAAAATGTATGGACTTTGTGAATTTACAGTGATATCTGGTGCAAACTTGAATGCATACCCGGTATTGGTTATATTATTAATAAAGAAATCTTTTATCGTTACAAATGAAACAGAAGTGTCACCGTGTAGTAAAAATGCATCATTCGTATTTGTGGATGGTGTTGGTGTAATAATCACACTATTGGTACTCATTCCACGTACGCTGACCCCCTGTGGTACTATTAGTGGGAAATCTTCTGCAAATGCACCAGGGAATATTACTATTTCATCCCCATTTTGTGCAGTTAATAGTGCATGTTTTATTGTTTTGAATGTTGCTTGTAGGTGTGTTCCTTGATTATTATCATCCCCATTTTTAGAAACATAAATTGTATTACCTTGTGTTAATAACAAATCAAAGTCATTGACTATAATAGAATTAGTGGATGTTATATTAAATGATTTTACATTAGTCGAATACAGTTTTCCAACCGTTGCATAATTCTTTCCCAACTCGTAAAATGCAGGCAAATCTGGAATTAAATCACTACCAATACCCGCGTTGAAGTCGATGCTGTCAATTGCATCACTACCAAAGGTTATAGTGCCATCCCAAGTTATATTACCAGTAGAATGAATATTACCAACAACATCAACAAGGGTAGTGTCAAATTTAACCTTACCAGAAGGATGGCAGCTAATAATAATGTTATTATTTAGGGTTGTATTTTCTATTAAATTGGGACCAATCAGTAAATTTTGGGATTGCAGGGGAGGCAATACAACAACTGGGTTGGATGTTTGGTTTGGCCGTATGTAGATATTATCAGTTATGTGTTGTATTTTATTTCCAACAAAAATAAAACTGTCAATATCTGTTTGTGTATCGGCAATTAAAGAGGTAGTCTGTGTTGTACCACTAATGTTTAGTAGTGTGGCTGGTGAATCTGTGTTGATACCAACTTTGCCACTTATTACATCAAAATATAGAAGATCTGTTTCAACTGCTAAGTCAACACCATTTCTTATCAGATTGTCTGATAAGAGAGGGCCGCTAATTCTACCCATTTCTATGCCCATGGCGAATCCTTAAAAAAGTTTTATTGGTCAAACCCGTGTAGAACAGTAACTGTTTTGCCAACTGGTACTGGTGAACTAAATTTTAAAAAGTACCCAGATCCAGTATATGTCACCGCTGTTAACGTAATTACCGCATTGGCGTTAATACTAGCTGTTACCAATGGTTTATTTAACACTATTTTTATCAGCGCGTCGGTTTGTGGGTCAGATTCATATGACACTACTACAGTATTGGGTTGTATACTAGGATTTCCGGTTACAACTGCACCAACTAAATCTATAGAGGTGTATATTGTATTATTGCTGGTAACTGTTCCATAAAACGATGCCACCCCGCTTGCCCCATTGAGGAAGCTAACCGAATTTGTTGCTGAGGCTGAAACAGTATATACACCATTAAATGATACTGGAATAAAATTAGTCACCGTAATTGTTGAGCCGATTGCAAACGGCGTTTGTGAGTGTGAATCAAAAGTTATAGTTGTAGTATTTCCATCACCCGTTGCACCCGAACAATTAACGCTTGAATTGAAATATAGTGTATCCACCCCATCAGTTGCTTCTGCACTCAATGAACCAGTATATGATTCCGTTGGAACTGATGGGTTCTGAACTATTGTATAATTTATGTTGGACAATTGAATAACATTTTCCACAATAACTAATAAGTTTTGACCACCCCACGTTGTACCACTTTGTACCGTCGTTGGTGGCGCTGGATTTAATGGCCCGAAAAAAACATTATCGCTATCACCAGCTCCTAAATTTTGTTGTGTAATGTGGGTGGATTCTTTGAATCGCAATGCACGCCAGTTGTTAACTTGGTATACTTCCAATTCACTGGTAGTTATGTTATATCTAATCATTCCATTTAACGGTGATACTGGTCGTTCCTCAGTAGTGCCCTTTGGTAATAATAAGTTGTTAGGTGTATTCATGATAACACCATGTGACATATCAACAGTTAACCGTTGGTCGTGTGGTGTTCTACGATTTAAAACTTGTTGTCTTAGGTATCGCATGTGTTATACTTCCAATGAACTAATTGTAATTGCTAAATTTGCTGGACTACTACTTTTCGCAATGATTTTAGCGTTGTGTTCTAATACAATTTTTTCCTGGTCCAATGACACAGTTTCACCAGCTGGGATAGGCAACCCATTTATCACAGTGTGTTTTAACAGTGTGTTATTCCCAGATACTTCAGCAGCAGGGACTATATACAAAAATAAGTTGGTTTGTCCAGCGGTTGGGTTTAATGGGTCATATGTAGCCGTATTGCATACCATTATTGTTGTTATGGCATTGCCATTATTCCCGGTACTTGTATATACTACGGTATTTGATGATGCAATAGTTGTGTTTGAAATTGCCATGTGTTATCCTTAAAAAAGCATACTAAATAATACTGCTCTATTTTTAGCTATTAATTCATCTGAATGATTTACATTTTTAAAAAACAATCCAGATTTACCTGGTCCAACATTAGCCAATGAATACACTTTTGTTTTTCCAATCGTTGTCGTTGGTATATTACCATTTTGGTCGTCGAGTACCAAGGTTGCATCAACTTCGACTAGCTTATTATTAGCAGTTAAAATTAAGTTCGTAGCAGAAGTATTTGATATAGTGCCAGAATAAATATTTATGTTATCTACATTAAGTCCAGATGCTGTTATATATGCTCGTCTAACATCATTAACACGAATGTCAATCCCGGAAAGTAATGCTTGAACTCTAGAACGTTCATTGTTGAGTGCGTCTTTTTTATATAATTTATCGACATCTGCCATCCCAATAGTATATGCACCGGATGATATATATCCTTCCACCCATTTTTTGTTTGGTATCGCATCCGCAAATGTAACCCGGTCTTCGTAGTTTAATCCGTCTAGACTACTGATGCTGTGTGCCACCGATAATACGCCTGGCCCACCTTGTAAATCAAATACTATGTCAGTTGTTCCGTCATTTGTAATAACACTAGTTTGTACTCCCGACAACGCACCATCCGCCGTTTTTACAACAAATGTACCAGCAATATAACTAGATGTTATTGGGTCCCAGTGCTGAACATTTTCATCAAATAACAATTGTGCATTACTAAGTGTACCACGCTCAATCTCTATACCGGAACGCCCAAGTGTTATTCCAGCATTTTCTTCATTCTTATTTAAAACTAGAATGTTATCTTCTACTTTCATGTCAGACACATTAATAGTTGTATAATTACCGTTAACAGTTAAGTTACCAGTTATTACAACGTCGCCGGTGTTTAATCCAGTATCTAAAGTAATAGTGCCACCAGATTGTACTGCTACCCTATAATTACTCTGACTGACTTTTAATATTCTTGACATTTACAAATCCTTTTAAAGGGGGGAAAGTATTCCCCCCAGTGACAACATTACGCGTTTTCTATTTTAACAATTAACCCACTTGCATTGGCGAATGACCACTGTGCAAAATCACCTGATGAATAAACATAATTTGAACCACCATCGATTTGTGTTAATTGTGCTTTATGGGTAGTTAGTTTAGTTACATAATAATTGTTATTATTTGCATCTATTGCAATAATTGTTGCCTCACCAGCGCCGGGTGTTGCAGCAACCAATGATACTCTACCGATACCTTGTGCAGTTTTAACAATGTATTTTTTACTACCACATTGACGGACAATATCACCAGTAACTGCAGATGTACCATTACCTGAAATATTACCCGCAGCACCAGTTTCTGGAACCCATGCTGTAATTTGAATTGCATTTTCTTGGTTAGTTGACGAACCAACATTTCCGCTATCAGTTGTCAATGTAATTGCATTAACAGTGATACCGCCACGACTGGTATAACCAGCGATGGTTGGTGCTGATGTATATCCGGACCCAGATTCGGTTATGGTCACGGCTGATGCACGAAATATTAGCACTGGTACTGCGGCATTATCACCAATCCCGCCCGAAATACTGGTAACAGGACCCAATGAAGTAAATGTCCCACGTGTTGTAATGCTATTAACAGTATCAATTGCACCTTCCGCGGTTGATGTTACATTGATAATTGCTGTGCCACCAGCAGTAGTAACAGTTAAGTCAAACGTTTGTGATGTTCCATACCCTGTACCACCACTGATAGTTGCGCTTAATACTTCTGAAACAACAACCCCGGTTGCAGTTACCCCATTGGGCAATTGCGGGGCAGTAAACGTAAAAGTTGGTAATGTAGTGTATGATCCAGCAACGCTAATGGCTGCACTAGCAACACCTTCCCCACCGATACCATTATCCGAAGTTGTACTTGTTGAACCGATATTACGGTTACCGAAAAATTTTTTACTAAGAGGTCTTCCCATTTTTATCTCCTTGACGTTCTAGGTCATACGCTATGGAATACAGCATAAATCTACGTTAGTAGTTTCTATATGACTAGGTATTTATCTATTTAACATTAGTTGCATTAATTACATTTTCATGGTATAAGTAGGTAATAGAATGCGAACCCATTAATCATGAAAGAAGAATTGTTAAATCTAATCAAATGTAAACCTAAACATTATGTTAAATTAGTGTTAAAAAACCCTAGTATGTTAGAATGGGTGTTAACTAATTCGTTAATAGATAGTGCGCACTTGCCATCAATGATATTCAGTGCGTTGTATCAAGAATCTAATATATGCAAGAATGGGAATATCAAAAAATTTGATAGAATAAGTACTGGGTTTATTGGATGTGGGTTGGCTAACAATTGCAAATGTACATTAGAAAATATTTCAAAAAATGTTTCCAAAACTAAAGAGCATACACCTTCTGAAAAAAAGCAGCTGGCTAATACTAAACGAAAAGAAACGATGATTCAAAAATATGGTGTCGAATTCAATAGTCAACGAAATGATATGAAAGATATTTGGAAACGGCCAAAAATATCACCGGTAATTCATGAAAAATTGTCAAATCAAGCCTGGTTGGACAACGAATATAATATAAAAAAACGTTCATTAAGTGAAATAGCATACGAATTAGGAATTGATTACACTACTGTTTCGTCGTATTGTAAAAAATTTAATTTTACAATACGTCCATCTTCTATGCGGTCAGTTGAAGAATGTGAAATTGTTTCGTTTATAAATGACCTTGGATTTACAACAGACATATCAAATAGGACATTAATTTCCCCAAAAGAATTAGATATCCTGATACCAAGGGCAAATCTTTCGATAGAACTAAATGGGTTGTGGTGGCATAGCTACCATCCAGAATTAGGAATACCAGAAGATAGGTACCGACATCTTAATAAAACAATTTCAGTAAACAATGCTGGTTATTCATTGATGCATATAACAGACTTTGACTGGCATACTAAAAAACCAATTATAAAATCGATGATTAAATCACGGTTAGGCATCAATTCAAGAATTCATGGGCGGAAATGTGTAATAAGAGAAATTGACAAAGAAACCGAGAAAGATTTTTTGAATACATATCATATTCAAGGCTTTATTTCATCATACATCGCGTTTGGATTATTTTTGGCTGATGATTTAATTATGATGATGTCAATAGGAAAATCTAGGTATAATTCCGCGTATGATTACGAGATTTTGAGAATGTGCACAAAATCTGATATCACCGTAATCGGTGGGGTTAGTAAACTGGTATCGTATTTAAAGGGGAAATTACCGAATTCAGTAATTGTTAGCTATTGTGATTTTAGCAAAGGAAATGGACAAGGGTATCTTGCGGCAGGATTTACAAAAGAAGGCATTTCACAACCTGGATATTGTTGGACGAATGGTGATATTATTATTAGTAGGTATAAAACACAAAAACATAATTTATCGTCATTTCTACCATCGTTTGATGCATCATTATCTGAATCTAAAAATATGTTTAACGCAAAGTATCGTCGGTATTGGGATTGCGGTAACATCATTTTTACTATTAAAACATAGAACAAAAAAAGCCACCCGAAGGTGGCTTTATTGTTTGTATATCTAGGTATAACTTAGCTAAATTTGACGTTTCCTTCAGCAATAGCAACTTTACCCAAGTAATCAGCAGCATTACCTAAAGATGATGCTGTGTTGCTTAATTCAACATAACCATAACGTGTCATGAATGAAACGGTTGGTTCGAATGTTGATGGATCTAATACAACACCAGATGACATCAACGGAATGTATGGGCAGTAGAATGCGGCTGCATCAGATTCTGATGGGCCTTTGTAACCTACCAACACTGCAGTGTTGTCATTAGCATAGCTGTTTACATAAACTTTCATTGCGCTGTTCAAAGTACCAACGAATTTTGTATTGGTTGGAGCTTCGAATGTACCTTCGGTAGTACGGGCAAATGCAGATGTTGTAGCAGATTGCAAAATTGTCAATGCTAATGGAGATACAACAGCCCAGTTGCCAGGACCACGACGGGTACGTTGAGCAATCAAGTTAGAAACACGGTTGATTTGGATAGCCAACGCAGCATGTTCGTCACCAACGAACGTGGCTGTACCAGAAACGTTTGCTTGATCATATGTTTGTGAAGCTGTACCAGCCAACGAAGACAATGAAGCCAAGATTTCTTGGTCGATTTCAGCAGTAATTTCTTGTGCTAGTGCACCCATGATTTCTGCTTCAACGTCAATACCTTGTTGAGCTTGTGCATCTTGTGCTGCTTCGAATGTCCAACGCGCACTCAATTTACGAGTTTTTGCTTCGACGGTTTGTTTCAATAATTGAATGCTTAATTTGCTACCAGCAGAACCCTCTAATGAAGCGGTTGAAGCTGCTTTGCCATTAGCCGCACCTGAATAGGCTTCTGCAATTTTGAATGGGCTCAACGCTTCTTCCCCAGCGACTGCACCATTGCCATTTTCTGCGTAACGTACACGCAATGTATTAATTTGGCCAACTGGACCAGTTAACGGTTGAACACCAACCAACTCGTTAGCGATAACGGTTGGCATTACACGACGAATTACTGGTAAAATTACACGGTTTAAAGTTGCAACGTTACCTGCTGAAGTAGCACCAGCGGTTGGTGATTCCATCAAATATTTACGAGTGTTTTCTAATGTTACACCCATTACTGATTTTTTTGTTCCTTGTAGACCTTCCAATAGGGCTTCTTTGGTTTCCGCCCAACGGCCATTAAGTAGTTCTGACATTTAATTTCTCCTTAAATTTAAAGCCCAGCGAGTCTACGGATATCTATGATATTTGATTCCGCTTCGCTGCTACGATTTGTTGTGGAAATTTTGTTTCCAGTTATTTCTTTAGCCTCTACTAGTGCCTGTCTCTTTTGAGGAGCCTTGCCAGCAATTACCGCTGGTAGATACTTTTCGAAACTTTCATTTAATTTTGAGGTTTTTACACTCTCCATTATTTCACTCATAATTGAACGCTGTTCACTATTTAACGGTGCTAGCAATTCACACATGATTTCTTTTCTTTCAGTTGCTTCTTGAAGCTGTCTAATTTCTGCTTGTTTACTTTCTAAGATTTTTTCTGCTTTGACAACAGCACGTGCTGCTTCTTGCATTGCCAAATCTTTCATGTCTATGACTTTGAGTAATTTAGCAGTTTCTGACTTTTCATTCAGATAACTGGTTTGATATTCTGCAGCAAATGCTTCGAATAATTTACGTCCAAATTCTTGTTTACGGGCGGCTTCGATGTCTTCTTTTAATGCAGTAATTTCAGAACGTAATCCTGTATTTACAACATTTTCAACCATTTTTGCAGCACGTTGAACAAATTCTTCTTTCACGTTTTTGATTTCTTGACGACCTTCACGAAGTAATTTTACTTTTGTTTCGGCCAAATCTTGTTTGTCTTTGTAGAACTCGGTAATTTCTTGAGCTAAAGCTTCAACGATGAAGTTTTCCAATACACCAAATTTATTTGCCATTTGCAGTTGATCTTCGTGTAATTCTTTAACCTCAGCAACTAACTGACGTGTTACAAATTGCTTCATAACATCAGCGCTTTCTGTGATTTTTTTAGCATATTTAACTTTCATTTCTGCTAATTGTTTACGATCTTCAGCAAACTCGTCGATTTCACCACGCAATGAGTCAGTAACCATACGGTCCACTGCTTCAATCATGGTGCTTTTATCGTGCTCGTATTTTTGTGCGAATTCTTCACGCAATTGATGACTTACTTGGTCGCGATTTTCTTGAATTTTACGGTCCCAAGCTTGTTCAATTGATTCTTTAATCTCACTAGAAATCACATTGTTTTCAAATAACTTGTTTAATGCATCTAACATGTATGATTCCCCTTATTATTTGAGGCTACTTATTATTCCTAATAAGTTCTCTTTGAGATATTTTTGCGCCATTGGATCACCCTGCACCTCTTTCGCTATGCGTAAGGTATTATAACCACCTCTTGTATTCAATAAGTGTTCATATATTGGTGTAGGATATGCTCCTGGTGCGGAAGGTTGAGCCACCATATCTACTGTGATGATCTCAAAATCTGATACTTCGTTTGTTCCATTGTTACTGACATTACCAGACCCTCTAGAGGAGACACCCAATTTAACACCACTTTCCAGCATTGTTTTAATTAGTTGTCCCATAGGGGTTGGTAGGATTTTTAGCTTACCATAACCATTTGGACCGTCCATCCACATATTGGTTATCATATGTGATACACGGTCCAGGTTAATTTTTAGATCATCTGGATGATCTACTTCTCCGAGGACTGAATAACCGTTTTGAATCTGATCGTTAAGGGTATTAACAGCCTTGCTAATCTCGCTCACAGGATATACACGTTGATTTGCATTACGAATTCCTCCTTGTATGCAGATACCCGACATATACAAATTTTTGCCTTCTCTGTCATCAGATTCAACGACCATTTGTGCTTCGTTGAAACTTAGATTTTCTCGGAGATATAACATTTTTTATTTTCCACCTACAATACTTTTGCTGTTAGCTGATTTTTCTGAAGAAACTTTGCTAACTGGTTTTAATTTGGTGGCTGATTTAGCACCTGGAACGTTCACATTACCACCAGTTTGTGGTTTTGTTGTTGGGTTTAATAAACCGCCTTGTGTGCCGCCTTTTGATGCGGCGCGACTTTGTGCAATGTTTGCAGCAGTGCCACCCATATCATTTTTACTAGCTACAGCTGATTTTGTTTGTACACCACTTTCGCCGTGTTTCGGAAGAGCAACTTTATTAACATATTCCATGAATTGGTTAAATTCTGCATCAGAGTCGTCGCCGTCATGATGGAAATGATGAATTTCTTTAATTTCAGAGTCATCATCAGATAATTCACCGCCAAATTCATCTTCTTCATCGTTGAACATATCTGTATGTTCTTGTTCATTTTCTTCACCAGCCAACAATTCGTCGAATTCAGCTTTTAATTCCTCAAGTGCTTCTTCAAGGTCTAAAACCCGGTTTTCCAAATCGTCGTCAGATTCATCTTCGTCATCTTCATCTTCGTCATCTTCATCAGATTCATCGTCGTCAGATTCATCTTCGTCAGATGTAAATGGGTTCGCTAATTCTTGTTCAGCATCATCCTCGTCATCATCGTCGTCTTTATCAGATTCATCAATTACACCAAAATCTGATTCTAGTAATTCTTCATAAATTTCACGTGATTTTCCAACAACGATATTGTGGAAAATTTCTTTTGCTGCTTCTTGATCTTCATTGATCAATGCTTCAAGCATAGCTTCAAATTGTGCTCTATCAGTCATGTTAATCTCCTGTATATTAGTAAGGCTGTATTATATTTACTACTACTTATAAAAATAGTGCTATAATACGTAAAAAATGGCCCATTTTTTATTTATGTTTTTATCCAGGAGGTGATACCGGGGTGGCATACATAGAATGAATAAATTCTAGTTCACTTTCTTGTTCCAATATATGAGCTTCGCTATTTTTGCGAAGCTCATTGATTTGCCCTAAAGTCAATCTAGTTTTTCGTGTGTCAGTTCTATGCATTGTTTCAATATCCCGGTTAGGGCTATATCTCAAATCATTTGCTTGCCGCCTTGTATCTGGATCAATGTAAAAAAGTTCTCGTAAAATCATACTGTATTTATACACCAGGGGGTATTGTTGGGCTTGCTGCAACGGGTGGTACTGCATTAAACTCCATAGGTTGCCCAAACTCACCTATGTTGTTGTCAATATCACCAGGTGCGGTCAAATCACCAGACATACCTAAATCACCTTCTATACCAGCAGCAGATAATCCTGCACTGCGTAATTCACCTGCGGAATCGGTATGTGATGGTTGCCCATGCCCATTTTCTTCAGCCCATAACCGTTCATTGTCTGCCATTTCATCATCGGTGAGTCCTAAGAAACGTTTTAACGCAAATCTATTACTCATGTATGGGATAGCTTGAATTGTGTTAAACGTATTAATGCGCTCGCTATCCAGTGCGCTTTGTCGTGTACTTGCAAAATTTATTGGTGGGTTGAAGTTTAATTCAAATAATCCGGAATCGATATTCACCCCGTTAGAATTCATGAATAATTTGAATTCTTGGTCAAATATTTCAGTAATCAACCACTGTAATCGTTCACAGTATTTGTTAAATCGCAATTCTTGGATATAAGCCGTTCCTACGCGACCATCATTAAATGATGCTTGTGAATCATCTGCGCCAGTTGGCAAGTACGAACTTGGGATACGTAATCCACGAAATAATTTATTCGTGAAATATTTCAAATCATCAATTTCACCTAAATTTGTTCCGCCTGGTAATACATCAACTTTACTTCCACGCCCATCTGCTGTCATTGGGAAGAAATAATCCTCATTTATTGAGTTTTTGACAAAAACCCCAGATTCAATTGCAAATGTATGATACCCATGCCAGCGTTCAGTACCATCAATAGTTATAGTACCAGTATCCCGGTTCTCTACTTTTTCTATTTTTACAACTTTATGGTTAAAGTTATCCACTTCTTTTACAAATGATTTCCAATTTTTATATCCAAATTTAGTGATAAGTCTATCCAATTTACTACTACCAAATTTTGTAAAATCAATTTTGCATTGCGGATTTTTATGTATCAACTTTTCCAAATTTGCAGTTTGAACCATTTCTAATAATGTTTGATCGTTATCACATAATGAAACAATTGTATTTTTATTAGTAGTTCCCGCTTTTACTTTTTCAGCAACCCGCTGTAACATAGAAAAAGTTACATCTAATTCTTGATTCTTAATTTTAATTCTAGATTCAAGGTTGTTATTTAATTTTTTCTTAAATTCTGGATGGTTATCAATATATTTTTTTCTAGACAAACTAGCATTCTCTTTATATTGTTTAAACGTAGTTGGGTCATTTTGTCTCATCCATACTGCGTTTTTTTGAGCAGAATGAATGTTCCAGATAGCAGATACCCGTTCATCTGGTGTTAAATTGGCCCATCTGGATTTTAATGTGTTAGAAATTTTGCTACTCATCTGTGCTCTATATTCTATAGTCATATTTTCCCAAAATTCTTTCTTTTGTGCAGAATGATATAAAACATGGTCTGTTTTATTCATATAAGTCAAATTTCGTGGATCATTGTTGAATCTATTATTATCTTTATGATGAATGGTGCATTTAACAGATGTTATATGCTCTTCCAAATATGTAAATTCCTGATGTTTGTTTCGTTCTCTGAAAAATTCACCAACCATTCTATGTGTCCATATCCAAGATTTTGATTCATGGTCCCATACTTGCTGGTACTTGTTAGTTTTGCCACCAGATATTGCAGCATGTTTGGTGTTAAATGCTATTAAACTATCTTCGGTAGTCAAGTGTTGGGCATCCACAAATCCTTTACCAAATACTGGTATTTTATGATCTGGGGTACAAATCAAAGTTTCACCATTATCAAATGTAAGTTTAATTACCGCAGTGTTACGGCGTGTAATACCGGCCCAATTAATAACACCAGGTACGATTTTTCCAGTAGATGGGTCACAACTATAAGCCCAATTCTCTTTCCCATGTTCAAATTCACTTATCAACTCAGATAAACTTAATATTCTTCCGTCCAATAATGGTATTCTAGTAGTCAGGTCGAGACATAACGGGTTATATGCACTATCTATAACGTTTTGCCCGCCACCCGATTGACTAGGAATACGTCGTTGGTGGATTTCATTTTTTACACGTTCAACAAACGCCATAGCCATATGTGAAGGCATATTACCAACATCAATATGAAACACTCGACGTTCTGGAGCACGTTGTATACGATATATTAGAATAGCATCTTCTAAAAGTTCCTTTTGTTTATATACCTTATACACATTTTCCAACAAACTATTACCAAATGGATAGTTATTATCTAATCCTTCAGATAAACTAATATGAACAACATGTTCTGCACCAATTGCATATTCTGTTTCAGATAACCCGAACCTGCTACCAGAACTTGCACTCGGGTATGGTCCACTAGTGCCACGCTGTGCAGATTGTGTTCCCATATATCCTGATCCTGACATCATCCCACCACCAGCTTGTCGTGGGTTTATGTTGGGTGTTATCTGAGTGACAACCAAATTTTCAAAGTTCGGTGCTAAATCTTTGATAATATATTGTTCAGGTTTTTTACCATCACTTTCATTTATAATTATTTTTACAATTTTAGAAGGATCAACCCAAGACCATTTTTGGGTCTCTGGGTCACGAATAAAGAACGCATCCCCATACTTGTACACATTACGCACAATTCTAAAAATTCTAGTGTCAAAATGTTGTAACGTATTCCATTGTTGTAGGTATTCAGATAGAATTCGCACTTCAGAATTAGAAGCTTTATTATGCCATTTAACAGTAAATGGGCTTTTTCCATTCTTCAATTTTTGTGTACAGAATTCTGCTAAAATATCAAGGGCCGCATTAACTTCTGGATCGCTGTCCATTACTTCGTATTGTTGATATCTCTCAATCCTATTTGGACTACCCGTGTATACATCAGGTAAATAACTTGAATAATTGGTTCGTGCAGGACCTGCTTTTGATGTGTTACCAAGGCTAGTTAACGGACTTAGCTCTTTACCTACTGGCACAGGTGTAAAATATTTTTTCCATGACATTAAAATTTTCCTTAAACCCTAGAACCACTGATAGTTCTGGTCTGTTTTGCTGTTTTGCTCGCTGCATCGCTAATGGATTCAGAATGCGATATCAGATGTTTTATACTGATATTTAACATTATTAGTTGGTCATTGATGTCTTTTAATGATATTTCATGAGCAACTGGTTTTATTGATATATCATCTTTTTTATCATCAGGTTTATGTAGGTCCGGTTTGGATGGTGCTTGTTTTACTTTGTCAATGTTAGAGGATAATGGTGGTTTTTCAGTAGCTGTTACGTGTTTCTTACCAAAATTAGTTTTTAAATTTCTCAACCATTCAGATGTTGATGTCCCAAGATTTTTATTAAGCTGCTCGGTTGCAATTTTTCCTGCATCAGGTACTGATCCAACTTTTGTTGGTTTATTAATTGCTGTTTGTGGGATTACTAGTTTACTGTCTTCTGAAATCGACCCACCATGTTTCTTAGCGAGAAGTTCATTTAATTTTGTATAATCTGGTTTTGGAAGTGATTTTTTGCTTTCTTCACTATACATCCCACTTTCATGAACTTTTTTACGATATGCCTGTATCTCTTGTTCAGTGCTAATTTCTTCTGCTAATTTATCTTTATTTCGGTTAAATTCAGCGGACACCTCGGGTGGGACTACCCCATATTTAACATTACCTGAACTATATGCAGGTTTATTTTGTGAACTAAAAAAGTCCCCGATGTCTTCAAAAATATTAGTTTCTTTTTGTTTAGTTTCAGCAGGTTTATTTTGTGAACTAAAAAAGTTCCCGATGTCTTCAAAAATACTAGTTTCTTTTTGTTTAGTTTCAGCGGGTTGGCTGTTGGTAGATTGGGTTTTTTCTCTAATCTTAGAGGGGTCATAAAGATCACCAACTTCATTGGATACCGCTCTATGATGACTGAAACCACCTGGTGGGGCAAGTGAAGATAACAGGGTTGACATCCTAACTTCCTCATTTTGATGTGTATTTTTTTTGATGTAGTCACGTGCTGATTTCTCATCGGTAGTTATTTCTTTGACGAGCCCAGAAACTGTATCAATCACCTTGTAGAATACCCAGTCCTTGGATTCGCCAACATCCCTTAACAACATAAGAGATGATTCTTCTTCTTCTTTGGCATTCGATAGTGAATCAGCGGCGTTAGATGAAATTATGTTGGATGTATCATTCAATAATTTGGTTGTTTCTGAAAACGCAGTAACGTCCGGTAATTTTATTTCGCTATATGCATTAGATGATTCTTCAATTTTTTTAGCATTGTCTGCTGCGTAATTTTGAAGTTTTCCATCTAAGTCAACGTAATATCGTTCGAGAGTGTCACCTGCTGGCAGCATTGCTGCGATTGCATCTTCACCAATCCCGGCAACGGATGTTCCGATTACAGTTCTTGCGCGTTCTGCTTCTTCAAATAGTTTCGCATTTTCTTGCTTTTTATTTGCTAAAATCTCAGCATTTAACTGCTCGGCTGATTTACCTTCTTCCAATTTCCATTGTCGTGTATCTGCTAGTCGTTGCCGGTCCCAGTCGGCATTGTCGGCGTCTAAATCTTTGTGAAAATTGATATTACTATTTTTGTAAAATTTGAAATGTTCAGAAATAACATTATTAACATCTTTGCCACCATCACCAATATTATTTTTTAATTGTGTGATTTCATTTTTAAAATCGTCGGCGTTAATCTCAGCCGGATTTATCCCGGTTAATTTTGATATTTCGGTCGTAAAATTACCAATATTCGTAGTATTTTGTAAAGTGGATGACAGTTTTGAAAGTTCATCCAGGGCGTTGTTAGTGCCGAAATCCGATGGTACAATCTCTTTCAGTGATGATAATACTTGTTGAATGTGTGTTTTTAATTGTTCTCGTTCTTTATCATTGAAAGCTTTCTGAACGCCCAACCGTTCCACATGGTACTGTTCATGTGCCATGTTGGACACGTTATTGTTAGATTTAACCATTTCTGAAATAGTGGCTGTTATTTCATTTATGCCAGTATCACGTATGGTCTTTGATAATGAAGAAACCCTTGCCTGAATTTCCGCGTTAAGTTTGTTGAAATCCTCCTTTGTCTGATTTATTTCTGGATCGGCATTTTTCATTTTAACCAATTCCATCAATGATTTTTCAGGATGTTCTTTTCCTAATGCAGCGACCGTTTGCGCCATTTTTTGTTGCAATTCATTTTCCGATGCGACTATACGTGAATTCGCAGCAAGTGCCTCATCTGACATCTTAGTAATATTGCTTCCACCACCTGGTGTGATATTAGAAGTAATTGTTTTCAATAGTTCGTGTGATTCACGCATTGCGTGCTGTGCACCAGAATTTGAAATATTACTCATGAGATTTTTCATCTGTTCTGGTGTAACAACTGTTTCACCTTTGTGAATTTTCAATATCGAATCTTTAAGTTCAACTGGATGCCCAGTCTCACCTAACGTCCCAGATGCTCGCTCTCCTTTGCTTTCTTTCGTAGTTGGTGGGGGTGGTGTAGGGTTATATTCCGGAATATCATACTTCTTTCTAAATTCATCGACTGCTACACCTACTACTTTTGAAGCGTCTGATAATTTTTTATTAAATTCGGTTATTACACCTTCAGGTGATGATAAATCACGCATTTTTGATTGAAAAGAATTTATTCCGTCAGTATTCCCAATTTTATTATTAAGATCCTGGAAACTCCCGACTAGCATAGCTGTCCCATTTTTTAATGCCATGTCAATGTCGTTAATGGTTCTGCCCAGTTTTGCGGGTGAGTTGTCGACTATTTCACCAGACTCGTTAACTTTTTTACCAGCTTGGTCCATTTGTTGTTTAAACGCAGCGGTGTCAACAGCCATTTCTGGAGTTATTTCTGTACCGGGTTTTTCTTGCGCAAGTTCAGCCATTCCTGCTTGATAGGCAGCTGCTGTTCTGTTGGTATCTGATTGCAAAGATGATAACATTTGACTATATTCGCCATATTTCCCAGCAAGTTGGCGGTTTGTTTCATGAAATTCTACAGAATTTGTTCGAGCAATCATTGCAGCATCGAGTTGTTTTCTAGCTGCTTCCTGCGCTTCTTTGTTATTGGTTTTATTGGCTGCATCAAGTCGTCGCATTGCTGCAACAACCTCACTGCCCAGTGCGGTTTGTAAATTACTGCCTCTAGCATCTTTTGGACCACCAGTAACAACATCACCATATGCTTCCATTAGGGATTTACCCCATTTTGACATTGATGTTTGTGCGAGTGTTGTGGCGGCGGCATAGTCCTTTCCACCTAAGAACATAGCAGATTCCACTTCGGAACGTTTTTGTTGTTGTGTTACTAATTCTTCGGCTTCTTTTCTACTTTTTCCTGATATATCCGCAGTTTTGTTTAGTTCTTGTGCGAATCTGAGTGCAGATTCTATGCTTTCTCTTTTGGATGCTGCATCATCACGTGCAATTGCACGTTGACTAATCATACTAGATCTAGTTGCGCTTGCTAGTTCCTCAGCGCTCATCCCTGCTTCTTGTAATTGTTTGCCTACATCTGATGTTCTAACGCCTTCGGCTATTTCGAGAAATGCCAGGGCTGATTTATTCATGTTGCTACCCAACCCAGCGAGATGTGTAGCGTTGCGTTCAACTAATCTGGTAAATTCTGGCATAGTTAGTCCAGCTTGTTTTACCGATGAATTGAATAGACCTAAATCATTCCCAAGGTTTACCCCATACTTCCCAGTTTCATTCAATGCTTGATTTACTGCTATAGTTCCGGTTCCAAGTTTATCTAATGCACTACCAGCTAACCCAGCAACTGTTCCAAATTGCGATATAAGACCTGTTGTGAGATGCAATGCGTCAGCAGCGCCCATCGAGCCATCTGCCAACTTACCTAACCCGTCTTGGGCTACACCAAAAACTGTTTTAATCATGTTACCCGATTCTAATTCACCAAGTCCACCAGTATTGGCCGCTGGTTTACTGTTGGTTCGATTGGCCGTTACTAATTCGTTAACTCTGCGTAATAATGCTTCTTTGTCTCTGTCGTCAAGGTCTGCCATAAATAAATCCCGAGGAAATTTTAGTATATAAATACTGTTATATTTATCAGGAGTTATATATGAGCCAAAATCCATTACAAAAATATTTTAGACAGCCAAAAATCTTTGTTAAACTGCCATCAAATGGTGTTTATAATAAGATTGGGTCGTTGACTGGAGATGTGTCTAATATGCCAGTATTTGGCATGACAGGAATGGATGAATTGTTAATGAAAACACCAGATGCATTATTGTCCGGCGAAAGTATTGTAAAAGTTATAGAAAGTTGTTGTCCAAATATCAAAGATGCATGGGAAATAACAAGTCTAGATACTGATTTAATTTTATCAGCAATCAGAATTGCTACGTTTGGTAATAAACTCACAGTTACACAAAAATGCCGTAGTTGTGGTGAAGAAAATGATTATGATATAGAATTGTCAACCTTGATAGACCATTTTTCATCATTCATTTATGACAACAAAATAGTCATAAATGATTTAACTATAAAATTACAACCATTAACATATCGTCAAAGTACAGAGTTTTCATTAAGAAATTTTGAATTACAGCAACAATTGTCACACTATAATAATGATAACAAAGATGAACAGCAGAAACTTATTGCATCATTATTCAAACAGTTAGGGATTCTTCAGAATGAATTGATTTACGCAAGTATTGAATCAGTCCAAACATCTGATGTTGTTGTAACAGATCGTTCATTCATTCTAGAATGGATCAACAATTGCGATAAAGAAGTGTTTGATATTATTAAAGAAAAATTCAATAAAAATCGGGAAGCATTACAAATTCCACCATATAAAGTAAAATGTGGGGAATGCGATGCCGAAGGTGAAATTATGATAGATCTAGATCAATCAAGTTTTTTCGCAAAAGCCTAATTGGATTGACAGCGGAACAACTAGCAGAATATTTAATTAGGCTGGATAATCAAGCTTTAAAATTGAAAGAAGATATGTTCAGAATTAGTTGGTATATGAGAGGTGGTGTATCTATCAATGATTTACATGATAGATACACATTCGAAGATAGAGAAATACTTAACAAAATTATCAATGATAATATCGAAGTAACAAAAAACACACAACTTCCATTATTGTAATGTTGGTTTTACATTCCAATAATCTTTAGGGTCTCGTTTCATATTTTGATCAATATACTCATCACTTCCAGTAGATTGGTCGGTTGGAGTTTTTGTTCCCAACGCAGCAGCAGCTGCTGGAACATATGATAGGGTATTTTGTTGTGTGGTTTTAGTAGGTTTGTTGTATGGGCTTAATGCATGTTCAGTGTTAAACCCAGGAATCAAACTTTCGAAATAATCCAATAGTCTTGCAGATCCGCCACCAACCAATTGCACAATATATTCATTTGTTAAGTAGGTAGCAATGAATTTTCTACCTCTATCAGATGCCAACCAAGATACAAATGCAACTTCACCAATTGTGTTTATGGTTTGCATTGATCTAGCTAGGTTTGGCATCCAGTTTTTGAAAACCGGCAGTAATTTACCATAAGTAATATTTTTAACAAAATAACCACTTAATCCTATTGCCAATTGTTCGATTAAAATGGTCAGTTGTTCCATTCTATAGCTATCATATTGCGATTTAGTAATCTCATTTGCTTCTAATGCTTTTTCCGCCTTTTCCATCTCATTATAATAATCAGAGATAGGAACTGCAGATATACCAATTGCTTTTAACATACTAAATAACACAGCTGCTGCTGCAGTAGGTTTGGCTGCTTTTTCAGCTGCTACTGCTGCTGCTTTTTTAGCTGCTGCTGCAGTAGCAGTTTTGGCTAGGTTACCTAGTGCTTCAGTTAATGTAGTTTTATAAATTATTTCATGAATTTTCATAATATCATTTTCCGTATCTAATATTTATAACTATTTTTATACTATTCCTTTCATGTATGTTGATCTTGACAAAGGGGAATAAATTCCCCTGTTCCTCACTGTCGTTCGTCACATATTAAAAATAATTATTATCTTAACTGTTCATCTAGATTACGATTTACTGGATTTTTGCCCCCAAATTGGGAGCAAAAACATAATTTCATCTGAGTTGACTTCATTACCTAGAGTGACACTGATTACAGAGGCGGTTGGCCGTTACCTCGAAGTGCGCTTTTTGTTTCTTACGTTCCAACGGTGGCAATAGGAAAACACTCTAGTCGTATTCCTATTACGTCTGGGAATTACCCAGTCTTTTAGCCTTTTCATGATATTCAAATTACCGAAATTGGTTTTACAGAAGGCGTATCCAATCAGCATCCACAACACGCGGTGTGGGTAGTCAGTAAAGTCGCTGCTTCTGCCCAGCTGTTGCGCCCAATGCGAAGAACATTCCATTGCCAACGGCACCTATCAATCTACCGGTGCGAGTATTTCAGAAGTGTAATGCCTATCTTTGCCTAAAAATTAGTTTTGTTTAGATAATTATGTATTAATGTGATTATTATACTGTAAGTCGCATTATTTTGCAACCTTTTTATTAACTTTTTTTGTGGTTGGGGGTTTTGATTTTTCGGTTGGGGTGGATGGTTTGCTGCGGGTGCCTTTGCTAACAGGTGTGTTTGCCATTGAGTAATTTTTTAATAATTTTTTTAATTTTTCAGTTTTTTCAAAACCATACACTTCTTCAGAAATAGTGGTATGATGGTTTTCAAACCAGTTATCGTAATCAGCAATTGTCATTTTACCTTGTGTGTAATCATCACCTGCTAAAATTTTACTAATTGATATTCTAGATTCATCCATAGTTTCTGCGGGGGGTATAAATTTAACCCCTGAAACAGCTCTATTGAAGTATTTTTTGGTTATACCATCATCTAATAATTCACGCAAAACATTATGTGTAATTTGATATTCAACTTCTGCATAATGTAATGAGCCTTTGGAGTTATGTAATGATAATATTTCAAATATATAGTTAGAGTTACCTTTAATAGAGATCTCAAAATTTAAATTTTTGGAAGACCCAGTATAAATCCTCCAATTTGATTCGGAAATTACCTTTTTTTTATTTTTCTTTCCCTTAACAACTTTTCTATTTGTGTTAAAAAATTGTTTCTTTCCTATATATTTTCGCCCAGTGTCAAGTTCAGTGATTATATAAATAAACCCAAACCAATCTTCTGGATTAAAATCAACGTTGAATAACCAATGCCCGTAATCCATACCATAATTCCATACTCCTGTATATTTAGGACAATAAATTACGGTGATAGTGGTTTTTTGTAGTTATTCGTCGTCTGGGATTGCTCTACCCTGGATTTGTGCTAGTTTTCTGTGTTTTTTCGTAGTTGATTTATACGAGCGTTCGGCGTTGGTTTTATCAGAGATTGTTTTAATCCAGCCCAAAATAAACTTACGTTGGTGTTTGGTTAGGGTATGAATCTCCATCAACCAATACCTTGCATCTTGCGCTGATCGTTTTGTCCCAGATTGGATCCATTGTAGATTTGCTTTATAATATTGTTGAAACGCGTTGATTAATTTATCATGCGTTTCATCATCGGACGGAATCTGCTCTAATTGCCAACTATAAATTCTTTGTGCATAGTCTTGTTTTGGTTCTACTCTTCTTACCATACTGTTATTATATTAAGTTGAATGATATCAATCATTATATTCTGGATATTGATATGCAGTAAATCCATTTTCTTTGATTACTTTTAAAATGGTGTTGACCCTGTTTGATAGTTCATCTTTATGACTAATCAAAAAGATATTTTTATTTCGTTCCCTGCTGATGTGTTTCATAATACTAATACTATTTTCAACACCACTTGCATCTAAACCATTGTCAATTAGTTCATCTATGAATAATAGATTAATAGTTGAATATATACTTTCAAAAACATCCCGAAATGCAAAATTTAATCCAAGTGTTACCCTAGTCATTTCACCACGACTGAGATTGTGGAAGTCTAGTTCCTGACCAAGTTGGGTTATTTCAACCGATAAATCATTCTGGAATATAACGGTGTGTGGTAAGCCCATTTTGTCAAGGTAATATGTCAATCTATTATTTAGATATGCAAGATTTTGGTCAATAATTTTTTTACGAATAAAACTATCCTTGTTCGTTAATAATTTCTGTAAAAATTCTTGGTGATCTTTTAATTTATTAAGCTCATTTATATGGTCCCAGTCTAGGTCTTGTAATGCTTCACTTTTTAATTCGATAATTTGTTCATCATACGGATTAGATTCAACTACTTTTGTATTGAGTTGGGTAGTTAATGACAGCAAGTTATTTTGGTGGGTTAACGCTTCTTCGATGGTGTTATAAAAGGTACTAGTTGGTTCAGACATCATACCTAACTCATCTAAATCTTTAATGATTAATTCATAATCTGTTATTACTTTATTGTAATATTTTTGTGATTCGGTTATATTAGCGTTGACAATCTGTGATAATTCATCGTGTTTATGATCGTGCAACTCTTGGTTACATATAGGGCATTTATTACTGAATAATATATCTAATTCAGATGAATATTTATCCAGGTTTTTTGCCCCTTGTGAAACTGCATTTGCTAGTGTATTTTTTTCGTTTGATAAACTATTATATTTGGTTCGAAATTCGGAATATATTTTCCATTCACTGTGTAATTCGAGTTCACGATTGATGTCAAGACTTTCTAAATCAACGATTGATTTTACTATTTTCTCTAGGTCAGTATTGTGCTTAGAATTCCACGCGCGTTGACTTAGTACCAGGGTATCGATGCTATTCTGAATTTTTTCGTTTGCTTTTTTTGTTGCTTCTAAATTTGCATTTTCTTGAAAAATCAAATCTTTTGTTTTTTTAATTTCTTTGCTCAACGCTTCGGATTTTTCACTCAGTAATGTAATGCCTAAAAGTTGTTCAATTATAACTCGTTGGTCACTAGATCTCATTGACAGAAAAGGATCAGAATAGGTATTAAGTGCCAATATATGTTTAAACATATCATGGCTCATTCCTAGTAAATGGTTGATATCTTCTTGAGTATCTCTTGATTCGCCTTGACTAACACTGGATGCCATTGGGTTACTGACATTAATGAAGTTAAAAATAGCAGGTTTTCTACCGCGTTCTATTTTGTAGTCAACCCCATCTTTTTCAAATGTTAATGACACCAACATATTTTTATTGTTGATTTTATTGATAAGGTTGTCTTTTTTGATATTTGTTAATGCAACTCCGTATAATGCAAAACTTAATGCATTTACAATGGTTGTTTTGCCAGTACCATTTCTTGAACCTGCATCATCCCCGCCCTGGTCTAAATTTTCACCTAAGACGAGTGTTATATTTTCTGATGTAAAGGTCACTGCTTGTGCAGCATTACCAACACTCATGAAGTTTTTTACAGTGAGTTCTTTTATTATTATCATAGTTCGTTATAAATTTCTAATAGAGAATACTTGTTGAATGTATCAGATTCGATGTTAATAAGTTGATTGGCGACAATTGTATCGATACTTTCAAATGCTTGTACATCGATGTCAGTGTTGATTTCAGATACTTTCCGTTCGGCAATCAATGTCATTTCCCTGAGATTATATTCTGTGATATAGTTTTCTTTAATAAAACTGGCTTCTTCAAAACTAATATCAATATCTAATGTGACTCGTAAGTGCTGTTTTGGTTTTAATATTGAATCAGAGTTGTCGATTAACTGGCTTAAAGTGACATTTCTATATGTTGGTTGGTCAGGCCATGTATAATATTCTGGTATTCCACCCCATTCTAATATCATCATTCCGCGTTCATCATCCCAGGTATCTGCATAATTATGTGGAAATGCGTTGCCAATGTAATGCATATTTCCACGAGATTGGCGTTTATGAAAATGCCCACTGAAACCAAGTTCATAATTTTGGAAATGTTCTAGACTAATTTCTCCGTGGTCTGGCATTTGTACTAATGAATTCATAAAGAATGCTGGTAGTTCAAAGTGTCCAAATATATATTTTCCAGATATTTTCTTTAATGACTTCCATTCATCACCAACTAACCAGGGGCATAATGTAACATTACCGATTGATGTTATATTATCTATAATTGTTATATTTTTTATATGTGCTGCCCAGTTTATACTGGACACAATACGGTTGTCTTTGAAAAATAAGTCGTGGTTTCCTTGAATTAGGTATACTGTTTCAAAACAGTTACTCAAAAGTTCAAAACTTTTAAGGATATAATCCATTGTTCGTATATTCATCGTTGACCTATTGTTATGGTAGTCACCTAAAATTATACAAGTGTCACATCCATGCTGCTTTGACATTTTGATAAACCATTTAGTAAAATCTAAACAGTCGGTGTTGTGAATTTCGCTATTACTTTTTGCACCATAATGAATGTCGGTAAAGCACGCAGCTTTTTTAAATAATTGTGACACGAGATAATCTCCAAAATATGAATAGTACCATTATACCACAGATAATCTGTGAAGTCAATATCCAGAGTAATTAATGAACGAAAAAAACTGCACGTAGTGCAGTTTTTATGGGTGAAACTGATTAATCGTAATCGTCGGAGTATCTTCGTTCATTTGCTTCGTAATCACCTGAATTTGTGCGGGTGAAGGAAGGATTCAGTCCATTCATTTCTAGGATATCATCTCTGATTTCACGATGTCGTTTTTCTACATTGATGATTCTTACAAAGCTATTAATAACACATGATGTAAGATATGCAAATGGGTTATCAGATTTTGATTCATCAAATTGTAATCCGATACTGACAAGTTGTAGTATTGCTTGACCTTTCATTTCATCGTTATATGAATAGCCACGCACGTTTCCTCTTGTTGCATATCTTTCACACATCATTAACATCATCTTTGCTAGATTATCAGTCATTTTCCCTGCATTTGCATCAAAAAAACCATTTTCTATATCACCTTTCCAATGGCTTTTGCCAACACAAACAAGATTATCATGCTCATCAAATTTCCAATGTTGAAATGGTTTAAAGTTTACTTTATCCCTTTTGTCTGCTTCATTTTTTGGATTTTTCTTTCTGATGTTATTGATTGGAATATGGTCATATGACATAATTCTAAAAATTAAATCAGTTTTGTTTATTTTTTTATAGTTTACTTCACAATCTGTTTGTTTGGTTTTTTCACCTAACGCTTTTCTTTTTATAAATTCTGCATCGCTTAATCGTTTTGCGTGTGAACGTTTGGCATCAGCTATTGTCCGAATATTTATTTTATCCAAACTGGGTAAAATGATGTCATATTGGTGGTATTCTGGTTTTGTAAAAAAACAGTATGATGATTTTGAACGATGAATCTCTAAAAGTAAATCCTTGTTGTTAAGATAGTTTCTTGGGTTTATGCTCATTAAAATGTCCTTATGTTCTATCATTGTACCGTAAAATGCAATTTTGTCAAGTCCTTAAACAAAAAATAATATTAGGACTTAATCGAAATCGGTCAACTGCTACACGCCTAAAGTTCCCACCGGTTTACGCTCCACATATAAATACAGCATACAGAGGAATAATAATGGCTCAAGATTTACAAACCACAATGGGTAATGTTGGTAATGCAATAACATCGTTTAGTAATGCTGCAAATACTGCTAGTAATTTGATATCTAATATATCAAATGCAGATAGTCTTGGTTCTGCAATACGGGGTATCAATATTCCAGCAGCTGGTGAAGCGATTGGTGATATTATGTCATCAATTGCATCATTTAGTGATTCCAATTCTGATGATTGGCGTGTGCGATTGAGTTTGCCAAAATGGTCTAGTTTCAGAACTAGTCCAGTGCTATCCCCATTAAATGCAGCAGGTGGATTGATATTCCCATATACACCAATAGTTCAACTTGACCATTCGGCAAAATATAATCCTGTTTCACCAACCCATTCTAATTATTCTTTTCACGCGTATCAAAATAGTGATCCTGGGAAGATTATTATCAATGCGCCGATGCCCGTGGAGGATTCTACCCAAGCATTATACTGGATTGCTGCAGTTCATTATTTGCGTTCAATGACTAAAATGTTTTCTGGTGCCGATGCAAAAGCTGGTAATCCACCGCCTATTGTGTATTTAAATGGATATGGAAATTATGTTTTAAAAAATATCCCGGTGGTGGTTACTGGGTTTACTACAACGCTACCAAACGATTGTGATTACATTGGATGCAATGTATCTGGTAGCATGGCTGGTGAAATCGCAGGAATTGCCGATTCGTTTGGTGGATTAAGTAGTACTATTGGTGGATTAGCAACAGCAAACGGACAAACGATTGCGGGGTTAAGTGGGATAACAAGTTCAATAACAAACATGGCAGGCGGTGTAAGCCAGGTTGCTGGGGTGTTCGGCTCTCTTGGATTAGGTGGAACTACATCTGGTGGGGTTGCTCATGTACCTACTAACAGCCAATTTACAGTTACGTTACAACCTGTTTATAGTCGTGATAGTGTAAGAAAGTTTAGTTTAGATAGATTTGTCACTGGCGGGTATTTAAACGGTGCATATGGATTCATTTAATTATGGCAGCATTATACAGCAATAACAGTCCTTGGTCTAGAACCAGTATTACACAGGATTACTTGGATATATTAAAAATTCGTCCGGTTAGTTCTGAACCAGATGATTATTTATATGCAATTGAAGCGCAATATAAGTACCGTCCCGACTTGTTAGCATATGATTTGTATGGTGATCCTGGGTTGTGGTGGGTTTTTATTCAGCGAAACTTGGACGTCTTGCAAGATCCCATATTTGATTTTAAACCAGGGGTGAGCATATACATACCAAAAAATAGTAAGTTGCGAAATGTATTAGGTATTTAAAATGAGTATATTGACAGATGCAGCAACTGATGCAGTAGAATTTGTTTCAAATACGGTATCAGATATAGGAAATGTAACTGGCTTATCTGGGGTAGTAGACTCGTTTTCGGAAATGCTATCTTCTGTTGGTTTAAAATTTACAAAAGTTCCAGAACTAAACTTGCCACTACCAAATCCATTACATAGTTATGCAACGTATGACTACGTGCTGAGTTTGGCACCGCTGACGAAAGAACAACTAAACAATCCAGATGATTCGTATATTAAGGGAGCATCATTAGATAATTTAATATGCAAATCCGCAAATGCTGACCCATACAATAGAATAAAAACTATTTTTGGGTCGTTTGATTTTTTTATTGAAAATTTATCATTCATGACACAAATTGGGTATGTTGATGGGTCTAACACAAATACAGCCAAACTCACATTTGAAATAACTGAGCCATATAGCATGGGTTTGTTTCCTATTGCTTGTCAACAGGCCGCATGGGATTCTCATTATGATAATTGGCGGTCAGCACCATTTTTATTAAAGATTGAATTTAGGGGTAATAAAGAAGATGGAGCATTAGTTAATATTCAAAACTCTACTAGATACATTCCATTCAATTTTTCCACTATTTCGTCAAAAATTAAAGAAACAGGTACGGTATATGTTTGTGAGGGTGTACCAACTAATACAAAAGCCTATACAGAACAATATGGAAATTTTAAAAGCGATGTGTCTGTTAATGGCGTGACCGTGCAAGAAGTATTACAAACCGGGGAAAAAAGTCTGCAAGCTGTATTGAATCAACGCAATAAGCAGCTTAAAAAAGACGGGTTGGTCGAGGTAGCCGATGAGATTGTAATATTATTCCCAGAAGAAGTATCGTCAGACCCATCTAAAGCCGATGCAGCTGCGCCTGCGTCTGGTAATGCTGCAACACACGCTGTTGAAAAAACAGATGGTAACGTAGTAGCTAAACTAGGTGTTTCCAGAAGTGATATAAATGATACATTAGTGCAATCTGTAGATAGTTGTAACTTTATTGGTAAAGCCAAAATGGGTTTCGATGAAACCAAAAAAGGGGATGCGCCATTCCCAAAGGACAATGCTGTATGGGATGAGAAACGTCAGTTATATGTTCGTGGAAATAATAATGTTGACCAAAGTAATAGTGATATGCGGTTTAGGCAGAATACCGATATTGTAAATGCTATAAATCAAGTTATCTTACAGAGCGCATATCCAACCGAAGCATTAAAAACTGAAAATATGACTGAAGAAGGATATAGAAAATGGTGGCGTGTGGATGTTCAAGTATATGATCTTTCAGATAAAGAACAAAAAAACACTGGGGAAAAAGCCAGGGTTGTTGTTTACCGTATTCTTCCAGCAAATCACCATGTGAGTGCGATGGCCCCGGCAAATGTTAAGGCACCAGGGATAAATTCATTGTTGAAACAAACCGTAAAACATTATGAGTATTTGTATACTGGCAAAAATGTTGATGTATTAAGGTTTGATATTGACTTTTCTGCTTCATTTGCATATGTATTGGAGGCAGATGCTGGAAAAAATAACCAAGATGTAAAAACCCAAGAAAAAACTGGGGGGGCGGCTAGTGACGGAAAGAGCAGCATATTTTTGTTACCTGGTAAAATTATTGATATGACATTGGGTGTCATCCCAACAATTGTAAAATACATATCGGTTGGATCTAAATCTGAAAGTCAAGGTGGTGGTGGTATACAAGGAGCCGCAAATCGTGCAGCGAGAAATTTTCATGATGCCATAACACGTGAAGGTGACATGATGGCATTAAATATGGAAATATTAGGGGACCCATATTTTATAGCACATAGTGGACTTGGGAATTATACATCTAGACCAACGCAATATACAAATATAAATGAAGATGGTAGTGTTAATTATCAAAATGGCGAGGTACACATAGTTGTTAAATTTAGAACACCAATTGATATAAATCAAACAACTGGTTTATATAGTTTTGAAAATCAAACTAAAACTAGTCCGGTTATGTCGTGGAGTGGGTTGTATAGAGTTACTATAGTGACTAATAACTTTAAACAAGGAAAATTCACGCAAACCATTCAAGGATACCGAATACCATTGCAGGAATCGGATGTCGAATCAACCCCTAATGAATTGTTTAATTTAGGGAATGTAATTAAACAAGGCGAAGAAGGATTGGCACATGGACTAAAGAATATTAACGGATTTTTACAAGACGTTGCCGATGACCCCCTAAATTCAATAGGAAATGCGGCTGGTGAATTAACAAAGGACGTGACTAGTTTTGTTTCAGATAAATTTAAATAACAAGGATTTTTATGGCGCATAATGAAGATTTCGTACCAAAATCACAATCAAGTCCAAGGCCGGGGCCGTTTTTAGCAAAGGTAGTGAGCCATTTAGACCCAACATACATGGGTATATTAGAAGTTGAAATATTACGCCCAGTTGGTAATACCTCATCGGAAGGACAAACACATCAGGTAAAGTATATGAGTCCATTTTATGGCGTTACTGGCGTGGAGCATGCTGTTGCAGGGGAGGATATTCCAGACGACCATAATAATACACAAAAAAGTTATGGTATGTGGATGATTCCACCAGACCCAGGTACTACCGTTGTCGTTATATTCATTGATGGGGACCCAAAAATGGGTTATTGGATAGGGTGTGTTCAGGATGAGAATATGAATTTTATGGTTCCTGGATTAGCTGCTACTAATTTTATATCCAATATTCCAGATGACATAGATCCAAATACAAGGGCACCAGTATCAGAGTATAACAAAAAAGTCAATAATACACCCATGGATCCTACTAAAGTAAAAAAACCATATCATCCAATTGCAGTAGCATTACATGACAGTGGATTATTATATGATGATACCAGAGGTATTACAACTAGTAGTGCCAGACGAGAAACACCGAGCATGGTGTTTGGTATTAGTACACCAGGACCGTTGGATAAAAAACAAAATGCAAGACGCGGACCAATTGGGAAAATGGAGCATAGAATTAGAAATGCACCAGTTAGTAGATTGGGTGGGTCAACTTTTGTAATGGATGATGGAGATGACAAGTTTCTGAGAAAAGCATCTGCGGCAGAAGCTGGGCCATCATATGCAGCAGTTGAGCAAGATGACACAGATGGTGATATATCAATACCACATAATGAATTAATTAGACTTAGGACACGAACTGGTCATCAAATTTTACTACATAATTCGGAAGATTTAATTTATATTGGAAATGGCCGTGGTACATCTTGGATCGAATTGACCAGTAATGGGAAAATTGACATTTATGCTAGTGATTCTGTCAGCATTCATACTGAGCAAGATTTTAATTTTTTTGCAGGGCGTGATGTGAATATTCAGGCAACGCGAAATATTAATATGCATGCTGATGGGGCATTTCATGTAGAAGCAGCGAGTGATGTTAACATAATAATTGGCAATGATGGGAAGATTACTACAAAAAATAATTTACATTTAAATTCTGGTGGTGAACATAAAGAAACTGCGAGTAAAATTCATATGAATGGACCAACCGCCGCCCGCGCAACTCGGTTAACCCGATATGCATTGCCAAAAAGTAATATAGACGTTGATGAAACGGCTTATTATACATCTATATTAAAAAGAATACCAACACAGGAACCGTACCCCCACCATGAAAATTTAGATCCACTAAGATTTTCTAGTGCAAATACTGACCGGGATGGTGAAACGCGGTACAACACGACCAAAAGTCCATTCTTTGACACGGTCCAATCTACTGATGATTCCCCCAATGAAACAACGAAATCAGCGGCAGAGTTGTGGAAAAAATATTCAACCATTACTGATACATTTGCTAAAATTAAGGGTACAGAGGAATAGAAGATGAGTTCTAATCAAAATTTATATAATAAGATATCATTACAAGCATCAAATGTCAAAAATCAAGTAGTTCCTAAAATGTATAAAGGGTTTAGCACAGTGAATGCAAACACCGAAAATTTTAAATTATATGATTTTGAATTGATAAAGCAAGATTTATTAAATCATTTTCAAATAAGACAAGGTGAACGATTGATGCAACCTACCTTTGGTGCGATTATTTGGGATATAATTTTTGAACCATTAACCGACCAAACAAAGGCATTAATTATTCAAAATGTTAATAAAATAATGAATTCTGATCCACGTTTGCAAACCGAACGGGTAATGGTTACTGGATACGAATTTGGTATTCGGATTGAATGTACTCTTAGGTTTTTACAATATAATATTTCACAAAAAATGCAATTGCAGTTTGATCAAACTGCTGGGTTATCTATAAGATAAACTACACATATAATTTTATTCAATAAATACACTTATTAGGACAAACTTATGAGTGCACTAGACAGACAGAATAGATTATTGGTAGCTGAAGATTGGAAGAAGGTTTATCAGTCATTTAGAAATGCGGATTTTCAAAGTTACGATTTTGAAAATTTGCGTAGAACTATGATTGATTATATTAGACAAAATTATCCAGAAGATTTTAATGATTATATTGAGAGTTCTGAATATTTGGCACTTATTGATTTAATTGCTTTTCTAGGGCAAAGCATTGCATTCCGGGTTGACTTAAACGCACGTGAAAATTTTCTAGAGTTGGCAGAACGCCGGGAAAGTATATTACGGTTAGCTAGACTAGTTGGGTATAACGTCAAGCGAAATGCCGCTGCTACTGGGTTGTTAAAAATCACAAGTGTCCAAACATCACAAACCGTTATTGATAGCAATGGGAGAAATGTTGCGAACCAAGTAGTTGGTTGGAATGCTACCTCTAACACAAATTGGCACGACCAATTTATTAAAGTCATGAACGCTGCGATGTTAGGCACACAACAATTTGGGAATCCAGCCGATAAAGCTGTCATATATGGAATTCCTACCGAACAATATAGATTTAATTCATCTAACATAGATGTGCCGGTGTATAGTTTTTCAAAAACTGTGTCTGGTCGGTCTATGAGTTTTGAAGTAACTAGTACTACTTTCAATGGTGAATCGTATATCTATGAAGAAACACCTAAATTAGGTAACAAACCTGCGTGTATATACCGTGATGACGGGATGGGATTCGGAAGTTCTCGTACCGGATTCTTTTTTAACTTTACACAGGGCGTGATGAAATATGGTAATTTTAACATTTCACAACCTAGTACCACCGAGTCGATGGACATTACTACACAGGGAATAAACAATACCGATATATGGTTATATAGATTGGATAAAAATGGGTATGAATCGGAAGAATGGACCCCAGTACCTAGTTTAGAAGGGAACAACATTATCTATAACAGTTTAAATAAAAATGTAAGAAATATTTTTAGTGTTATTACAAAAACCGGTGATTCTGTAAGTTTGCAATTTAGTGATGGAACTTTTGGGAACATTCCTCTTGGTGATTTTAGAGTTTATTATAGAATTAGTAATGGAATGTCATATACTATTAACCCAGGAGATATAAAAAATATTTCACTTACAATCCCATATATATCATCCTATGGCCAGCGCGAAACATTAACGTTGACCTTGGGTTTAACATATTCCGTATCAAATGCATCCACTGCAGAAACAAACGCCAGTGTAAAAGCAAATGCACCTGCAACATATTATACCCAAAACAGAATGATTACTGGCGAAGATTATAATATTGGCCCACTATCAGTAAATCAGCAAGTACTAAAAGTCAAAGCAGTTAACAGGTCAGCGAGTGGTATAAGCAGATATTTTGATTTGGTTGACCCAACCGGAAAATATAGCTCAACAAATTTGTTTGCGACTGATGGGGTTGTTTATAAGGAAGTTTATGTGAATTCAATATCATTTAATTATGCAACTAAAACTGATATTGAAGGTGTGATATATAATAAAATTTTTAATATTATTAAGAAGACTGAACTAAGAAATTTTTATTATATTAATTATATTAACAATGTTACTGATAATTTGGGAAGTGAATGGGCGACAATTACGAGTGATCCTTCATCGGTAACTGGGTATATCACAGATAATAACAATGATATTCAACAAGTTGGGAAATACACGAATAATAATTTAAAATATATAAAATCTGGAGCATTGGTGAAATTTAATGCACCTACTGGGTATTATTTTGACACATTGAATTCAAATGCATTAGTTACGACTACTGGAATAGGGAAAGAAAGTTCGTTGTGGGCAGAAGTTGTGTCGGTTTCCGGAAATGGGACGAAAGTGTTGTCTAATGGTGAAGGTCCGATATTATTGAATATTACGTTGCCATCAACCCCAGTAAGACCGATAATTAGTCAAATAATACCATCTTGGAGAACAGTTATAAGTTCTGATGTTATATCTGGTATGATAGATTTGATATTTGCAAATAAGCCATTTGGGTTGCGGTATGATTCAATTACCCAAACATGGAAGATTGTGTATGAATTAAATTTAGATTATAAAAGTGAATTTAGTCTAGGTAATCAAGGTAGTGCAAATAATGCGCATAAAGATGCAAGTTGGCTGTTGTTGTTCACAACTGACAATGAATATTATACAGTAACCAGTCGGGAATCTAGATATGTATTTGAGAGCGACAAAGAGATAAGATTTTATTTTGATAGTAATAATAAAGTTTATGACACCCGGAAAAACAAATTAGTTCGTGATTTAATAAGTGTACTGAGCATTAATAATCAGCCAAATTTAACACTTCCATATACTACTGATATGAAATGGGATATTGTGTCTGAGTATGTTGGAATAGATGGATATATTGATACTAAAAAAGTAATAATTACGTTTGCTGATAGCGACAACAACGGGGTGGTTGATGATCCTGAATTGTTTATTAAAATAGTTCAACCAAATGAAAACATACCATTAAAAAACAAATATATTGTTCAAGAAAAATATTTAATTTCATACGGACAAGAAGAATACAGATATATTGATAATTCATCAGATGTAGTAATAATTAAGCAATCTGAAGCATTGGCTTATTCGGAGAAAGTAGAAGGGCAATGTTTTTATTTTGTTGATACCAATGTAGTAAAAAAATATACAAATGGTGAATTGGTTGCATCATTGGATTACAAGGTATGTGTTGGTAGGGGTGGGTTAAAATTCCAGTACACACATACTGCTGATTACGAATCACGCATAGATCCAGGGGTTAGTAATTTAATAGATGTATATGTTTTAACGAAAGATTATGATATAGCATACAGACAGTGGGTTCGCGGTGCAATTACATCAAAACCATTGCCGCCGAGTACCGACGAATTGTATAACACATTATCTCCGAAATTGAATTTAATAAAAGCAATATCAGATGAAGTAATATATCATACGGTAGGCTATAAAGTATTATTTGGCGCACTGGCAGATGTCGAGTTACAAGCAACATTTAAAGTGACAAAAACTCCGGGGGTGGTTATTTCTGACAATGACATTAAAACCCGGGTAATCACGGCTATTACCAATTTCTTTTCAATTGAAAATTGGGATTTTGGGGATACGTTTTATTTTTCTGAATTATCCACCCATGTAATGAATTCAGTAGCGCCTAATATTTCTAATTTTGTCATAGTTCCAAAGCAATCTGGGTTAACCTTTGGTAACTTGTTTGAAATCAAATCAGCAAACAACCAATTATTTGTCAATGGTGCGACCGTTGATGATATTGAAATTGTGGCTGGATTGACGACAAGTAACATAAAATCATTAAGTGGTACAACTGTGAACTCTAGTATCCCACAACAAACCATATTAAGTTCATCAAATTGGAGTAATTAATGACCGATAGTAAAAATCAACGATCAAGTATTTCTGAAAATTTTATACCTAATATATATAAAACTGCAGCAAATAAAAAATTTCTACAATCAACCATTGATAACATGGTTCAACCAGGAACAGTCAAGAAGGTAGATGGGTATATTGGCAGACAAAATTCTAAAACCACGGGTGGTGATGATGTTTTTATAGCTGCGGCCACGCCGACTAGACAAAATTATCAGCTAGAACCTGGTTTCACCATTAAAGACACAAATGGTAATACCACGTTTTTTAAAGATTACCAAGATTATATTAACCAATTGGCTATTTTTAATGCAAATACGTCGAATCATGCACGGTTAAACAAACAAGAGTTTTACAGCTGGGATCCGCATATTGATTGGGATAAATTTGTTAACTTTCAGAATTATTATTGGTTACCATATGGCCCTGAAATAATTACTGTACGAGGACAGAAGGAAAAAACGGTCAGTGTATTTACTGTAACTCTTGATGAAACCACTATTACACCAGCATACGTGTTCACACCAAATGGTGTTACTAAAAACCCATTTATAAAATTATATAGGGGACAAACATATAGGTTTGAAGTTTCGGCAGTAGGAAACCCATTTTGTATAAAAACTAGACGAACACCAGGTATTATTGATACAGTTACCCAAATTGTGGAAGATGGGGTAATAGAGTTGACACTGGGATATGATTCTCCTGATGTTTTGTATTATCAAAGCACTGTGAATATTGATGTTGGTGGGGTTATTCATATTCATGATATTGTTGAAAACACCTCACTGGATGTTAAAAATGAGATTATAGGTAAATCAGCATATACAACCCATGATGGGATTACATTAAGTAATGGTATGAAGATATCATTCGGTGGTAATATTATACCAGCAGAGTATTCTACTGGTCAATATTACGTTGAAGGTGTTGGTACTGCAATTGTGTTAATACCAGAACGTGATACTGAAGTGATTTGTGATTATACAACATCACAAAATATCCCGTTCGACACAACACCATTTGATAATACACCATTCAATGATGCAACCGCTTATGCTAATAAACAAGACTATATTGTTATAAACCGGGCAAGTATTGATAAAAACCCATGGGCTAGACTTAACAGATGGTTTCATAAAGACATAATTGAAAAAACAGCATCAATTAATGATAATGTTGTCACAATTGATAATTTATTACGAGCAACTAGACCAATTATAGAATTTGAAGCTAGTTTGAAGTTGTATAATTTTGGAACAATTGCTGGAAATGATGTTGATCTTATTGACACGTTTACAACTGACGTATTTTCAATTATCGAAGGGGCGACTGGGTACAATATTGATGGTATTGAGTTAGTACATGGACAACGTATTTTATTCACCGCGGATACTGATGTATTAGTTAAAAATAATGTTTATAAAGTTGAATTTATTGATTTGACGCAAACTAGTATTAACGGGAAATTACAAAAACAAATACGATTAGTAAAAGAAAATTTTCCGGTCGTAAATCAGTCAGTGTTAATCAGAGACGGGATTCATAATAAAGGAACTATGTATTGGTTCAACGGGGAATCCTGGATAAAAGCCCAAGAAAAAACATCAATAAATCAGGCACCGTTATTTGATATTGTCGGATTTGATAAAATAAGTTTTGGTGATTCTAATACCTATATTGGCACAACATTTAGTGGAACAAAACTATTTTCTTATAAAGTAGGAAGTGGTATCGATGATAAAACATTGGGCTTCCCGCTGTCTTATAAAAATATAAACAATATTGGTGATATTGTTTTTAATTTCAACATTCTTTTTGATTCGTTTGATTATAAAAGAAATAAAAACGTAATTAATAAAATAATAAATGATGGATATCTTGTAAAAACACATGCAAATGGAGACACTGCGTATGTGAATGGATGGCAGAAGAACATATCACATACTACACAGGCTGCGGTGAGAATTTACAAAAATTCAGGATTGACTGACAAATTCCGATTGGACATATATGATGACATTGATGATTTGAAAGATTTAATATTGAGAGTTTACAAAAATGGTATTAGACTTGACACGTCGGAGTGGACATATGAAAGTAATGGTAGAATCATTTTGGATAACAAATTAGTTACTTTTGCCGAATCGGATGTGTTGACCATTAGGGCATTTGCAAAACAACCAATTAATAAAAATGGGTTTTATGAACCGCCGTTAAATTTACAAAATAACCCATTAAATGAGGAAATTTATGAATTTACACTAGGGGAAGTTATTGACCATGTTAATACCATAGTTGATAATTTGATATCATTTACTGGAAAATATCCAGGGGTCAGTAATTTGCGAGATCTTGGGAATACTGCTCCATATGGAACTAGATTTGTTCAGCATAGTGGCCCTGCCAGTTTATCAACCTACCATATTGCATCATCTGAACATAATATTATTCGGGCAATTGAAAAAAGTAGGGCTGATTACGATAAATTTAAAAGAAAGTTTTTGTCAGTTGCCGCAAGCCTTGGGGTTCATGCTGAACCTAGACAACATGTTGACTTGATACTACAAGACATGAATAAAAATTCACCAAAAAGTTCTCCGTATTATTTCAGTGATATGGTCCCGTATGGTGCAAACATAAAAACAGATTTCACGGTATTTGACTATAGAATCAAAAAATATCCATTGAGTGAGATATTCAATTTGACTGAATTGTCAAATAAAGCTGTGTTGGTCTATTTGAATAATCAGCAGTTATTACACGAACATCAATATGAATTTGACGCTGACGGATTTGTCGTAATTTCTGCGGATATGTCAGATGGGGATATCATTAGTGTTTACGAATATGAAAATACAAATGGGTGTTTTATTCCAGAAACCCCCTCAAAATTGGGTATATTACCAACATATGACCCACTGATTTATGATGATACATCATTCATATATCATCGCCGTATAATTCAAGGGCATGATGGAAGCCAAATTTTGGCATATGGTGATTATCGTGATGACCTGATACTAGAATTAGAAAAACGAATTTATAACAATATAAAAGTATCTTATGATCCTTCTATTTTTGATATAACGGATTTTATCCCAAGTTTTAATAGAAAAACTGATTACAGTCTACAAGAATTTAATAACATATTGTCTTCTAATTTTTATAGTTGGATGCAAAATATTGGCAGAGATTATAAAAAACAACACGGGTATGATAAACAACATTCGATAACTTATAATTATGATGGATACAAAACATTTGATAAAACAAGTATAGTTCCTGGGTATTGGAGAGGTATATACCGGTGGATGTTGGATACTGATCAACCAGGTATCAGACCGTGGGAAATGCTTGGGTTTTCGGATGAACCACAATGGTGGAAATCTGCGTATGGACCAGCGCCATATACAAGTAACAATTTAGTAATGTGGGAAGATATACGTAATGGATTAGTGAAAGAACCGGGTAAGAAAATCATTACCCTTCCAAAGTATAAAAAATTATTCTTGTTAGACTATATTCCAGTTGACGAGAATGGTGTAATCAGAAGCCCACTTGAAACCGGAATAGTTACAGGGAACTATTCACAGGTTTCATCTAGTGAGTATGTGTTCGGGGATGTTGGTCCGGTAGAGGCTGCATGGAGAAGAAGTTCACATTATTCATTCAGTGTTGTATTGACGTTAATATTAATGAATCCATCAAAAGTATTTGGGTTGATTTTTGATAGATCTAGGATAGTTCGAAATTTGGCTGGACAGCTGGTGTATAAAGATACTGGTGTAAGAATGAAGCCATCTGATGTCAAAATTCCTAGTGTATATGCTAACGGCGCATCTATTAAAACATCTGGAATAATAAACTATCTTGTTAATTATATTAGTGGTGACAATGTAACAACATATAACAAATATAAATTTAATTTATCAAATATCACTGCTAAATTATCATATAGAGTGGGTGCCTTTACTAGTAAAGAAAAGTTTAACCTAATACTTGATTCAAAAAATCCAATGGCGACATCTGGTATATTTGTACCACAAGAAAATTATGACATTATTTTAAACTCGTCGTCAAGTGTAAAAAAACTAACGTATAGTGGGATAATAATTACCAAGTTGGATTCTGGATATGAGATAACCGGGTATAGTAAAAAACAACCATATTTTAATTATTATAAATTTAATCCAGGCGGTTCTACTATAACAGTTGGCGGGATTTCTGAAAGTTATTCAACTTGGGGTCCTACTAACGAATATGTTGTTGGAAAAATTGTTTTATATTATGGAAGATTTTACCGGGTTATCGAATCACATACCTCTGGTGAAGAATTTGACCCATTACGATATGTGGCATTGCCATCATTACCATCAATTGGTGGGTGTGACGCAGTTATAAAAACGAAGGTAGATAAACGGGAAGTTTTTGTGTTGCCATATGGCACTGTTTTGGGGGGTGTTCAAGAAGTCGTTGATTTTATGTTGGGGTATAGTGAATATTTACAGGACGTAGGATTTATTTTTGATGAATTTAGAACAACGGTATCACATGTTGCCAACTGGTTAACTAGTGTCAACGAATTTATGTTCTGGACATTACAAAACTGGGCAGTTAGTGGTGAGAACTGGACTTTATGGAAACCATATACTGATTATTCATTTGGGGAATTAGTAGTATTCAGTGGTGAATATTATAAAGCACGTATGTCATTTACTGGCACTGCCCAGTTTGATTTTCATTTGTTTGAAAAGGTTGGCGGCAGGAGTATTATTGGTAGCTCTGTATTATCATTGAGTCCATGTGCGTATGGAATTAAGTTTAAAACTGACCTAAGTTCTGTTGAAGATATACGAAACCAATTTAATGAATATGAACTAGTGGATGTAAATGGTATTTCAATTTCAGATGAATTCATGAATTCATATGTTGAAAATAATATAGTTTCATATACAGCAACAAATGGTGATGGAATATTTGGGGCTAGTTTTTATTTGGTTCAAAAAGAGCATGTTGTTATATTTGATAATAATACAATATTTAACGACACTATTTACAACCCAGTAAGTGGGTACAAGCAAGAAAGAATAAAGTTATCTGGATACGTTAGTATGAATTGGAATGGGACATTTTCTATTCCTGGATTTATATTTGACCAAGCATATATTCAAGAATGGGTTGCATGGCAAAATTATGCAATGGGTGATGTTGTAAAATATAAAGAATATTACTACAGTGCAAATAAATTTAACCCAGGAACAGAAACATTCGATGATGCAAGATGGGTTCGTCTTACAAAAAAACCAGAACCTAGCTTATTACCAAACTGGAGTTATAAAGCAAGCCAATTTGAAGATTTTTATAGTTTAGATAGCGACAATTTTGATATTGGACAACAAAAAATGGCACAGCATTTGGTTGGGTATCAAAAGCGGCAATATCTAGAAAATATTATTCAAAATGATGTTAGTGAATTTAAATTTTATCAAGGGATGCTTCCTGAGAAGGGGACAGCAAATGTTCTTAATAAATTATTTGATGTATTAAGTTCGGATGGTCAAGAAAGTTTAAGATTTTATGAAGAATGGGCACTCAGACTTGGGCAGTACGGTGCCAGCTCTGCGTATGAAAATATTGAGTTTGTACTACAAGAAGACAAATTTAAAATAAATCCACAGGGAATTCAACTTGCTAACGTAACTGGTAATACCCCATTTGATTTTATTATAAGACAATCAGAATCAGATGTCTATTTAAAACCACCCGCATATAATTCTAATCCTTGGCCGGTAACTACAAAAAATCAAACTCTATTAAGAACCCCTGGGTATGTTAGAACAATGGATGTACAATTTGTTATATCATCGATGGATGAATTATTATCAAAGAATATTTCAGAATTTTCACTGGGTGATTATATTTGGAATACATTCGGTGGAACACCGTGGGACCCAGTTAGCTGGGATGTATACCAATTAGTTAATGCAAATATTGATGTATTAAATGTCACATCATCTGGTACAACTATAAAAATTATAACAACTAAATTAGTTGATTTGCAAGTCGGTGATTACATTGGCATTAATAATATTTCTTTGTTTAGTGGTTTTTACAAAATATCTGATATTAACTTAACTAGTATCATAATAAAAGCTGCCATTGATATTACTATATTCAATGAACAAAGTAAAATTATAATATATAAACTGGTTAGTAAAAGAACAAAAACTATTGATGACATAGATTTAAATTATTCTAGAACAATGCCTGGCGATATGCGATGGATTGATAACACTGGCAGTAATAAATGGGGGGTTATTGAGTATAATCCTGTGTATAAGAAAGATACTATTAAAAATGTAAATCAAATATACAACTTGGGGTTTGGAACAAGGGTTGCATTAAATGATAATGCAAATATAGCCGCAGTTGCAACCGCTTCACACGAAATAATATTGAATTTAAAATCAGGTATAAGAAACCAATGGTCGAGAAGTCAATTGTTGACACAGCCTTACATTAGTGAAGATATGATGGGGGTGTATTACACAGAGGAAACGACTAATTTAATATCTGTTGAAACAGTCGAGCCACTATCAGTGGGTGAAATGATTTCTTTTAGTAATAGTATTGGTGGGTTGGATAATAAAAGTAGTTATTATATATTGAGTATTGACAAATATAGTAATAAAATTACTGTTTCGGATTCATTTTCTGGCAGTGCGAAAAAATTACAGAGTTCTGTTGTAATTCTAAAAACCACGTCTACTGTAAATACTATACACATTGCTAATGCAGCTATATTTCAAGTAGGGCAAGAAGTACGATTTGCAAATTCAGTTGGTGGACTAATAAGTGACACACGCTATTATATAGCAGCTATTGTAAATACAACCACAATAAAAGTATCATTGACTGTTAATGGTGGTGAAGTTCAATTGACTACTGCCACTGGTAGTATAACACTTACATATTCTATTGTATCGACTATATCAGATATGGTATTTTCCGGTGATAGCAAATGGGTGGCAATTGGGTATTCTTCTGCCTCATATTCTAATAATTCGTATCTTGGTGAATATAATACGGATTATTCATATGCCGCCCGGTCGGTTGTAAGTTATAATAACAGATTGTATACAGCGTTGGGCGAGATAGGTATGCACCACGAACCAGATGCATATAATAGTGAATGGATGGAAATATCACTTCTTGAAGTTGCCCCACAATTAAAACCTAGTAATTTATTAAATCATGGTGTAGTTGCCATTTATGAACAGGATTCAAAAACGAAATTGTATTCGTTATTGCATGTAGTTATGAGTCCACGACCATGTGCAAATGAAAACTTCGGACATAGTATAGCTTTTAGAAACGACACATTATATGTTGGTGCCCCTGGGTCATCTGATAATAGTGGTCGTGTGTATAAAATTGATTTCAATCCAATTATTAATGCTACTTCTTACTACAACCCAAATGGAAGTGCAGGTACAACATTAGTTATTTCATCTGCCCTTGGAATTGAAGTTGGTGATATTATTGTTGGTGCCGGGTTCAATGGGCATTCTGTTATGCGGATAATTGATGCAGCTACCATAGAACTCAGCGCTAAACCAGATTACACCCCATCTGGTAAAATTCAATTTATAAAATATGCTTGGCAATATGATTATCTTCAAGTATTAGTCGGTAGCGAAAATAGTAAATTTGGTACTGAACTCCACTTTAGCAACGATAATTCAACATTGGTTATTGCAGCACCAAATACAACGTCTATTGGGGGTGTCGTAAAAGTTTATTCTGTGTCGGATGATTCAATTATTTTACGGTCAACCATTGCTGAACAGACGATTGCCGATGGGAATAGTATATCAATATCGGGCGATGGCGAATTTGTTGCTATTTCAGATGCAGTTTATTCTATGAATGTCCCAGACCAAAACATTAACCTGGTAGAAGTTGGGAAGGTTTCAATCTATTCTAAGGATGGGGAATTGACGAGCACATTGGTTAACATTTTGCCAGAATCAATGCAACATTTTGGAAGTAAAGTATTTTTTATGAATGGTAGTAACACATTGGTTGTGTACAGTGAAAATTCTGATAGCAAGCAATCATTATCGTTTAATGATAATACGACATTTGATAATAAAACAACATTGTTTGTCACTAAACAGCCAAACAGTGGCCGGGTTGATATCTATGATAGGTATTTAACTAATTGGGTATTTGGTGAATCGTTGGAAGTTGAATGTCATGATGCAGAATATTATGGTAAAAGTGTTGCAGTAAGTAGAAATACTATATTAGTTGGTGCTCCTTTTGGAATTGATCAATCCGTAATTTCAGGGAAAGTATATGAATATACAAAACTTTCATTAAATTCATATTCTTGGACGATGAAACATACAGAAGTTCCACGTCCAGACGTTACCAAAATTAAACAAGCATTTTTGTATAATAAAAATTCAAATAAATTAATTACCTATCTTGATATAATCGATCCAATTCAAGGCAAAATTGCTGGGGTAGTTGAGGAAGAGATTGATTACAAAACATTTTATGATCCGGCTATATATTCTAAGGGAACGGATGGTGTTACGGTTGATGATGGGCTGGCATGGACTAAATCATATGTTGGGCGAGTATGGTGGGATTTAAGAACAGCAAAATTTGTCAATAGTTATGATGATAATATTTTATATAGAACTAATACGTGGAACACATTGGCATATGGTGCATCCATTGACATATATGAATGGGTTGAGACTACGACACTTCCGTCTTTGTGGGATAAATTAGCCGATACTGAGGAAGGGTTGGTTAATAATATTAGTGGAATGACACTATATGGTGATAAATCATATAGTATAGTTCGTAAATATGACAACATAAGCCAAACATTTAAAAATACATATTATTTTTGGGTTAAAAACAAAAAAACCATTCCGAATGTAGCTGGAAGACGGATATCATCATATGATGCATCTTCAATAATAGCGAACCCACGTGGTGTTGGTCGGCAGTATCTTGCATTGACAGGTACTAATTCATTTAGTCTAACCAACATAAAACCATTACTTAATGATAATGATGTGGTGCTATCGGTTGAATATTGGACAGGTGATAAAACAGACCAAAATATTCATACTGAGTGGAAAATTATTAGTAGTGATACCACGACTATTATCCCATCAAGAATAGAAGAAAAGTGGGTTGATAGTTTATGTGGGAAGGACGAATCAAATAGATTAGTACCTGATATGGGGGTCCCACCAAAACTTCGGTATGGTATCGAAGCTATTCCTAGACAAAGTATGTTTGTTAACCGGTTTGAAATTTTAAAACAGTTAATCGTTCAAACGAATGCCGTATTAAAAGCCAATTTAATAACAGACACTAGGGATATTTCAATACTAAGTAGATATGACAATTATCCATCAACTACCCGTGGGCTATATGATTCAGTTGTTGATACATATGAAGAATTGCAATTAACTAATATTACGTTATTTAAGCGTCCAGTATTGACGCCGATTATCGTCGATGGAAGAATTGTTGATGTAACTATTATAAACAAAGGAAATGGGTATAAAAATGTTTCATATATTGAAGTAGTTGGTAGTGGGAAGGGGGCAGTGTTAAAAACTAAAATAAATTCAGCTGGTCAAATAACAGGTGTTGATGTTATATCTGGTGGTAACGGCTATGATAATAATACTGTGTTGTTTGTGCGGGATTATTCTATTTTGGTATACAGTGATTCACAGTCTGGTGACAAATGGGGGATATATTCATATGACCCAATTAACAAATTATGGTCAAAAGTAAAGTCACAATCATATGATGTATCTGAATATTGGGAATATATTGATTGGTATGCGGATGATTACACCAAACATACTAAAATACACCATTCAGTGGATACATTTGCTGATATAAGTAGTAAAACTGTTAAAATTGGTGAGTTGGTAAAAGTTAGACTAACCAATAATGGCAAATGGGTATTGTTGGTAAAATATTCTGATGCAATTTCGGTTGATTGGACGATGTCATACAGAGTCGTTGGTAGTCAGCAGGGCACTATACAATTTAAATCTTCATTATATGAATTTTCAAACACAGGTAGTGGATATGATGGAATATTATTTGATAGTGGAACTTATGATGATAATGCATCTATTGAACTTAGATTTATATTCAATGTTATTAAAAATAATATATTCATTGATAATTTAAAACACCATTATTTAAATTTGTTTTTTACAAGTATTAGATATGCATTAAGCGAACAAACATATGTTGACTGGGTTTTCAAAACTAGTTTTGTAAAAGCCAAACATAATGTTGGTGAATTACATCAACCATCTGGGTATCGAAATGATAATCTTCAAAATTTTGAAGATTACGTAGCAGAAGTAAAACCATATAGAACACAGATTAGGGAATATATTAGTTCATATGAAAAATTGGATATGGGTGGGGTATCCACTACTGATTTTGATGTACCTCCTTTGTATAATAGACATCTATTATTATCTGTTAATAATTCAACTATCACACATGATGAAACGTTGGACACATATCCATGGCGACATTGGGCAGATAATGTTGGGTTTTCTGTTACTAGTATCACAATTATTGATGGTGGGTCTGGTTATATCAATGAACCAATTGTAACTATAGTTGGTGCTTCAAAATCAACTTCCATCGCAAAAGCATATATTGCACACGGTAAAGTTACACGGATTGTAATGGTATCAAACGGATCTGGGTATTTACAGGCACCACACGTAAAAATAGAAGGTGGCTTATCAGAAAATGGGGTCTCTGCAACCGCAATTGCGACAATTGGGGATGGTGTTGTACGTTCTAATATGCTAAAAATCAAATTTGATAGGATAACACAAACATATTTTATAACACAATTACAGGAAACAGAAGAATTTACTGGAACAGGAACTCGGTTACAATTCTCATTAACGTGGGCACCAAACTTGATATTAACAAATACATCAGTAATAGTTGATGGTCAAACTGTAGTAAAATCTAATTATAAAATGGATATTCGTAAGTCTAAAACTCGTGGATATACTTCTTATTATGGAACTATAACATTTAATAGTGCTCCTGCTGTGAAATCTAAAATTAGTGTTACATATGTCAAGGATTGGTCATTGTTAAATGCATCAGACAGAATACAATATTATTATAATCCAACATCTGGTGAGTTAGGTAATGACCTGGCACAGTTGATGTCAGGGGTTGATTATGGTGGTGTTATTGTATCTGGGTTGGGATTTGCACAAACTGGTGGATGGGATTCAATCCCATATTATTCAGATAGATGGGATAGTAAAGATCCCACTTTTGATGATTATATTGTTATGACATCTGCTAATGAACACGAATTTACATTACCATACATTCCAACAGCTGGTACGGTTATAAACGTATATCATAATGGCATTAAAATTGATGACCCATATTATGGCACAGAATCACAAACCAATAAACATGCTAGGATGGCATCCTGGGTTGCTGATGGGGTTAGACATACTGTGACTATTCCTAATTCATATAGTGACATAGATGGTATTATTCAGCCTATTGTTATAAAGAATAGTGACCAAATAATTTTACGAAAAATTACAAGTGATGGTGCCCCAAACCCAAGTGAGTATGATTATGATACCACATTGGTTGGTGGTGATCTTGCATATCAAAGCGCAGTTGGTATTAATGCAGATGATATTATTGTAGATGGTGATGGATTTGTTACCCCCACTACTAGTCCTGCTACAGAAGAAGTTGTTCCTGGGCAGGTTGTTGATGCGGTTGCAATAAAAGTATTTGAAAAATCCTATTCGGGATCGGCGAGTATTAAAATAGATAATTTTATTACTGATGGGGTTAGTAAAACTTATACAATGACACATCAAATAAACAATTCGCAGGCGGTAATTGTAAAGGTATCAAATGGAACTACTTCTACTATAAAAGAACAAGGAGTTGATTACATTGTTAATTTAAGAAATAATTCCATAACATTTGTAACCCCACCACCGATTAATCATATTGTATCAATATACAGTTTTGGTGTAAATGGGGTCAAAATTTTAGATATTAATTCGGTTATTTCAACTGGTGAAACTACTGGAATCTTAACAACTGTGTCATATAAAACCAATATTAATGCAATGGTATATGTCAACGGGGTGAATGTTTCTTATACAGTTAGTAAAGAAAATGGGTTTGTAAAAATCAATTTAGCAATACCACCTGCGAATGATTCATTGGTGACGTACGTTGTGTTTGATGGGGAACTGTATTCATTTGCAGTTACAAAAACAGAAAATATAATCGCGGATGGTAGACCTGCCGGGGTCCCGTACAATATTCAAAGTGTTGTTGGTGACTCATTGCCAGTTGAATCTAAAATGTTGGTGTTTGTGGGGAACAAGGTATTGAAAGCTCCTGTTAATAATTATTATACTATTAAAAATAGTATTTTAACATATGTAATAGATGCCATAAAGTTCCAACCACATACAGTAAACATCGAAGATTTCGAAGTAATTGTTGATGGTAATAAATTGAAGGTGTCATCTGATTATACTGTTGATTTGTCTTGTATTAGTATTACTATAAACAAGCGTGTATATAAAAAATATAATAATAAAGAGATGATTGTAAGTATTACACGTGATAATGAGTATTTTTATATTCCTGCCACCCACACAGAAAGTGCTAAAATACAATTTACTGACCAGCATGAGTCCGGTAAAACTATCAGTATAGTAAGTTCATATAAACATGAAAATATTATATCACACGAAACTGGTTTTAATGTAAGTGATATATTAGTAGATCTTTATTCACCAACATATTATTCATATGTGAATATTAAAGGTGGTGTGATACCACTTGAAAATGCAGTAATGGACGACAGTTATGTCTGGGTTATAAAAAATGATAGTTTATTAACTTCGAGTGTGGATTATAAGTTGAATTCAGATAAACGTAGTATCACATTGGGTAAAAAATCTAAAGTGAATGACACATTTACAATTATAACATATAGTAACAATATATTAAAAAGTGGTATTTCGTATATGCAGTTTAAAGATATGTTGAATAGAACACATTTTAAACGGCTAAGTTTGTCTAAACAAACTACACTAGCACACGATTTGAAATGGAATGATACTAGTATAATAGTAAGTGATGCAAGCAACTTTGATGAACCAAACCCATTGCTTAACAGACCTGGGATAATTGAAATACGTGGTGAACGAATTGAATATTTCAACAAAAATGGGAATGTATTGAGTCAACTGCGTCGTGGAACATTAGGTACGGGAACCCCGTTAATGCATAGTGTTGGTGCAAATGTCCAGGATATTGGAACTAGTGAAACAATTCCATATCGTGATCATACAATTACTGAACAGATAGTTTCAGATGGAACAACAATTGTGCCATTGAAATTTATCCCCGAAAAATCGACCAATGTATGGGATTATCGGTCAAGTATTCCATTAGATTATGGACAATGTAATTCTATTGAGGTATTTGTTGGTGGATATGCCAACAATACCCCATGGGTGCCCAATGTATTGTATACCGTTGGAACACTTGTCGTTAATGGGAGTTACACATATAAATGCGTAACAGAACATACCAGTTCTATGATGTTTGCGGATGATTCGACTAAATGGGAGTTTTTTATAGGGAATATTAGATTGAAAAAAGCGCCATATAAAGTTCATAACGTTGGTAAACATATGGATAGTCCAGAGGGAGACATTAATTTTGACGCGGACTTTGCGGTCGATGGGGTTGCTAGTGAAATTGTATTAACTAACAAATTGGAAGCAGGTACACATATTACCGTTGTCAAACGAACTGGGAGAGCGTGGAATGTTACGCTTGATATGAATTCTGATATATCTGAAGTTGCCACCTTCTTAAAAACAACCCCTGGTATTTGGTATTCGCCATATTGATATGGCGAATGTGAATAACTTGGTAGATAATTGGATAAGATAAATATACAGATAAAGAGAGCGTATCATGCAGAGTAAAGAAACAACAGGAATACATGTAGAAGGTCATATTAAACTGTGGGATCCAGAAACTACAGAGGTATTTGTTAATAAGAGAAATGCCATTCATTATGAAAATATTAGTATTGGGTTAGCACAAAGTATTGCTAATAGTGGGCAAGGATTTATATATGAAATGGCATTTGGAAATGGCGGTACAACGGTTGACCCAACTGGTATAATTACATATTTAACACCAAACGGGTCTGGGGCAAATGCGAGTTTGTATAATCAAACATACACCAAAGTGGTTGATGATAGATCGAGTAATAATGTTGACCCTACCAGAAATTTTATAGAAACACGTCATGTAACTGGTACCAATTATACCGATGTTTTTATTACGTGTTTGTTAGATTATGGTGAGCCGGATGGTCAAAGTGCATTCGACAATTCAACAAACTCTGATAGCTCGTATATTTTCGATGAACTTGGGTTGAAGTCATATAGTTCAACTGGTCAAAGTTTATTATTAACCCATGTTATATTTCATCCAGTTCAAAAATCTCTTAATAGATTGATACAAATTGATTACACAGTTCGTATCCAAAGTTTGACTGGGTTAGTGGGGGTTTAACAGATGAGTTATACAGTTAAACATACAGATCCAAACTCCAATACTCCGATTACTGTAAATGACCAACAAATTAATCAAGAAACATCCCTGACATTTGTTGGTAAAAACTTTTCTGGGTATGCCCCATATATTGCAGAAAACTTTTTACATTTATTGGAAAATTTTTCTGGACCATTTGCCCCTGGTACACAAATTGGACAAGCGCCACCCACCGTTGGTCAATTATGGTTTGATACTAAAATAAATTTACTTAAAATATGGGATGGTGAGCTGTGGATGCCAGCCGGGTCAGTAAAAAAATCCAGTAGTACGCCAACAATTGAAAGTAGTACCACCGGTGATGTGTGGGTTGACACAACAAATCATCAATTGTATATATTTTCTGGATCTAATTGGTTATTAGTCGGCCCACAATTTAGTGAGGGATTAAAGACTGGTCCGGTGATTGATATTATTATTGATACAAGTAATATAAGTCATAGTGTAATTTGCTTTTATGCATCAAATTATTTGTTGGTAATAATTAGTAAAGAAACATTTGTACCAAAAACTACTGTAAGTGGGTTCCCAATAATCAAGCATGGTGTTAATTTAAGTAATATAGATTCTGATAGTACATCTACGCCTGTAAAATTTTGGGGAACTGCAAGTCAGGCAAACGCATTGGTTATTAATGGGGTCACGGTTGATTCTACAAAGTTTGTACGTACAGATTATATCACCCCATTGACTGTGCCATTAAAAATAAATTCCAATGATGGCATTAGTATAGGTGGTGATTCAAGTTTCAGTTTAATAACAAATGAAAATTCTTCTGTTTTGTACTCAAAGAGTAGTGGCAAAAACATAGATTTTAATTTAGCAAATAGTTCAGACATCATTACTGCTATGCGGGTGACCTCATCTGCTAAAGTTGGAATTGGGTTGAACAATATAAACCCCCAGGAAGCACTTGATGTTAATGGGAATATTACCACCAACGGTAATATCAATGTTACAACCACTGATGATTTAAGTATTGTTACATATGGTGGGATTTCAGTAGAAAAAACTGCACGGTTTAATTCTGCTATAAACAGTAATGGTACTTTATATGTTAATAGCTTAGATTCATTTGGTGAGGTATCTCCTGCTGCCGTAATATTACCGGGGACGGATACTGCTACTTCTAGTTATGATATTGGGTCAGAATCGAGAAAATTTAGAAATGTGTACGCAGATTCATTTGTTGGCAATTTTTCCGGAACGGTTACTGGTACATTGATTGGAAACGCAAGTGGGTCAGCATCAAAGTTGGCAAGCCCGACAGTATTCAGTCTAACCGGGGATATAAGTAGTGCTGGAATAAGTTTTAATGGGCAAACTAGTACTGGAACAGCCATTTTTCAAACTAGTGTTACCACTAGTATTATAACATCAAAGCCACAGGTACCCGTGGCATATAGTGATGATAAGTTATTGATTTATCGGTCAGGCACAGTGTCACCCGGTCTTAAACAGGTGTCAAAGTTAGATTTTTTATCAAACATCCCATTAGTTCCGATTGGTGCAATATTCCCATTTGCGGGGGTAGTGGTCCCTTCTGGATACAAACTATGTGACGGGAGTGAAGTGAGAATTTCTGAATATTCCGCGCTATATGAAGTTATTGGAACAACTTATAATCGAATTTCAGCCCTAAATGGGGCTAATACATTTTGTCTCCCAGACTTACGTGGGAGATTTGCGTTGGGTATGGATAATATGGATAACAACATAACTGTACCTAGCATTGATAATCCAGATATTTTTGTAGATGCGGGTGGCGGTTCGGCAAATCGGGTATCATCAGTAGTAGCAGATACATTGGGTTCTAGCGCAGGCAGTGAAACCAAAACATTATTAGTCGAAAATCTACCAGAGCATAAACATAACTTAAATAGTGGGGAAGCACAATATTATGCTTCCGGTATTCCAGATGGAATGGATGATGACAATGCAAGACCTGGATATGGTATGCCTAGTTCAAGTACTGGGTTTGGATTGGGTAATAGCGGTAATGTTATATCATCTAGAATTGGTACTTCATTTGATATTATGAACCCATATCTAGCCATAAATTATATAATTTTTACTGGGGTCTTATAATGAGTTACACAATAAACAAAACTGATGGGTCAAAATTAACTGATATCTTAGATGGAACTATTGACCAAACTGCTAGTGATTTAACGTTGATCGGTAAAAATACTAGTACATATGGTGAACTGTTTAATGAGAATATGGTGTATTTGTTGGAAAATTTTGCAAATACTACACCACCACCAAGGCCAATTGCAGGCCAGCTGTGGTTTGATACATCTGATGAACGGTTAAAAGTATACAATGGTATTGGATTTAATGCAACAAGTGGAACAGTAGTTGCAAGTTCAGCCCCAAGCACATTAACACAGGGTGATTTATGGATAGATACCACTCGCCGACAAATGTATTTTCACGATGGATTTGGGTTATCATTGGCTGGGCCAGCATATACTGCACAACAGGGTGTAAGTGGATTTATTATAACTGAAGTATATGATGTACATCAAATAAAACATACATTAGTATTATTATATGTATCTAAAATATTATTGGGAATTTTTAGTAGTGCTGCATTTACATTAGCCAAGACCATTCCTGGTTATAATGGAACATTGATAGATATTGGATTTAATTCCGGAAGTTTGTCTGGTATAAAATTCAAAGCACCGGTTGAAACCTCCGCAGCACTATTAGATTCAATTGGAACATCATATAATGCCGAAAATTTTATGAAAACGAACACCGATACTGATACGGTTGGTACAATATCTGTCATAAATTCAACGCCATTAGTACTTGGCCCGGCTAGCAATAACGAAATTAAAGTTAGTAATTTAAAGTTTGAATTAAATTCAAATGTGGCAGACCAAGATATTCAATTTAATATACGGCATAATAATCAATTATTACCCGGGGTGCATATTAATGCATTGCATCAACGGGTTGGTATATTCACAAATACCCCAAATGCTACGTTGGATGTTACTGGAGACGCAATAATTCAGGGAAGTTTGACCGTAAAGGGTGAATTAACTACGGTTAAATCTACCGTTATTGATATAGTTGATAGAAACATTGAATTAGGCAAAGTTGATAACCCAACTGATTTAACTGCAGATGGTGGTGGTATTACTGTCAAGGGGACCACTGACAAGACATTTAATTGGGTTGGTGAAACTGCAGCATGGACGTCGTCTGATAATATGGCGTTGATAAGTGGAAAATCATACAAGATAGGAACGCAAGATGTATTAAGTTTGTCATCATTGGGAATTACAGTAACTAGTGCACCCGGGTTGACTAGTATTGGCCAATTGACATCATTGCAAGTAGATTATGTGAATATTAATTCAGATACAATAAGTTACGTAAACCCAATAATACAACATGGCGATATAATATTATTACCAAAGGGTAATGGGTCGGTTAATGTTAGTAATAAAAAACTAATAAATGTTGCATCACCTACTAATGAAACTGATGCTGTTAACTTAGTGACATTGACAACAGCAGTTAAAGTGGCTCCGTTGGGATTAACAATAAATAACGGAATTTTAAGTAATGAGCAGATTGCTAGTGTGTATATTAATAAAATATATCCACCGACAGAACATCAATCTGGTGCAATTTGTAGAATATTATGCATTGATACTGGTGTAATAAAGGAATATGAATTATCAATTACTAATGTATGGGTTTGGCAAACTAACATATAATATATAACCACATAAATATACAAAGAATGAGGAAATAATCAGATGGCATATATCATCAACAAATATAATGGAAATCAAGTAACCGTAGTAGCTGATGGAACAATTGATACAACACTGGATATTAAACTAATTGGTAAAAACTATGCTGGATACGGTGAGGCTCAAAACGAGAATATTGTATTTTTATTAGAAAATTTTGCCAATGTAACCCCGCCATCGCGGGCAATAAGCGGGCAAATTTGGTTTGATAGTGGCACTAAAAAGTTAAAATTTTATGATAGTTTGAAATGGAGAACCACCGGTGGTGCAGAAGTTGGATCAACACAGCCAACCGGATTAACAGAGGGTGATTTTTGGTGGGACACATCAAATCAACAACTTAATGCGTGGAATGGATCTCAATTCGTGTTAGTTGGCCCACAGTCATCTGGGAACAATATCACCGAGATGAGAACTAGAACAGTTAAAGCAACTTCTGCAACAGGTGGTGAAAATCATACAATTATTGAAGCGGTTGTTGATGGAACCACTGTTTTTATAATTAATAAACGGGGGGCATTCGATTTAGATGCATCCACTGCTATTTCTGGGTTCACGACAGTCCATTCTGGTATTACGCTTATAAACACTGATGTAAATGGTGTAACTGATGCTGCCGGAGGGGTAGCAAAATTTCGATTATTTGGAACTTCTGCATCAGCGGATTCATTAAACATTTCTGATGTACGATATGATGCCGCTGAGTTTATACGAGCAAATCATGCTACATTTACTGCAGTAGTTAATTTTGCAGATGTTGGTTATACAGTTGGAAATCCAGTTGCTAAATTGAAGGTATTTAATGATCCACAAAATCAATCAATCCCAACAATTGTTAATACAAATGGCGACACCATTATTTTTAGTACAACGGTTAACAATATAACAAAAACACCATTCAAGTTGAAAGGGTCTGATATATTGGCCGGTGAAAATCTTATATCAAATATCGGGTCAATCACATCTAAGTTTAGTACGGTGTTTGCAAATGTATTTTCAGGTACTGCAACACAAGCAGATTCTTTAAATGTCGGTGGGACATATAAAACTGCGAGTTCAACAGTTTCATCAGGTACCATAGTTGCCAGAACAAGTGCTGACCAATCAATAAATGGGATAAATGTTACTGCTGGTTCCATTCTGGCAAATTATTTTGTTGGTACAGCAACCACTGCATATTATGCTGACTTGGCCGAAAAATACTTAGCAGATGAAGATTATGATGTTGGTACTGTAGTTATGGTGGGGGGTGACCGGGAAGTGACCGCTGGCGTTCTTGGGGCAAGAGCATTGGGAACTGTGTCCAAAAATCCAGCATACATGATGAATAGTGAATTAGAAGGCGGAATATATATTGCCTTGAAAGGTCGTGTTCCCGTAAAAGTTGCTGGCAAAGTTTCAAAAGGCGACCGATTAGTTGCCGCTAATGGCGGTGTAGCTTGTGTGGCAGGATTACTGGAAAATGTTTTTGCTATTGCATTAGAATCTAATACAACCGACGACGTTAAAATTGTTGAAGCTGTAATTTTATAATATTTTAAACATAGAGGAGCCACATGGCCACACAAAAAACTCCAGTTATTATAACTGAATATAACTTAATTCAATCAAAAGTTGCACACGTATTAGGGGTTGGGGCGGATGATTATGGATATGGGCAAACTGTATACAGTTCACAGATAAATGAAAGCACAAAACCATTGATTTCCGCTGATCAGTGGAATGTATTGCGTTCAGATATGCTTCGTGTCCGCCAACATCAGACCGGGATTGATGAATCTGGGAATATTCCAACGGTGTATAAAAATACATCAATTACGGCAGCAACAACTAATTCATATTTAACAATGGCTGAATTGATTCACCGAGATAGGGCATTAGATGCACCATTAAGTCAATCAACACGTGAACCATTGGTGTCGGCTTCCAGAACGTCAGCATGGAATAATACATTAACTCATTCAATTACTGTGAATTTTGAAAACCAAAATGCTGCCAGGTGGTATTTCAATGCTGGTAGCTCGTTTGAATTTTCGGCATCGCGGACTGGTGGGTCATCTACCACTAAAAATACTTCTTGGACAAATTTGTTAGATGGGATTGGTGTCATATCATTTAGCAGGCTTCAAACTAGAAATATAAATTATTCAACTACCACATCAGTTGGATATGCTAATTTAACACAAACTAATAAATTAGTATATGAAAAATATGATTCTACCCCATCATTTGAGCTTAACAGATATGCTGTTTATGCAAAATTAGGAACAACTTCTGCACAAGTTATATTTACAATTGAATTTTCTGACATCGCAGATGGTAGTGGTGATCCAAACATCGATGGGAATTTGTTGAGTTCGATGAAGATTTGCCGGGCATCTGGGCATAATGTAACTGTTGCAAGACCAGCTGCAATTAGCACATTTACTGGTGGCACTGTGACTGTTGCGCCAGTAATTCCTGCTGTTGTGCCTACCTATACTGTGACTAGAAACACAACCGCAATTACCGAAGGTGGGGTTGGCGTAGTGTTTACGGTTACCACAACCAATGTTCCCTCTGGTACTATATTATACTGGTCAACAAGCACGAGTACTGGGTTAACCCCGGCAGATTTTAGTGATGAAACCTATACTGGTACCGTTATTATCAACAATGGAAGCGGTACTATTACTAGAATAGCAAAAGATGACTTAGCTGTTGAAAACACTGAATCATTCGCTATTCAAATAAGAACATTTTCAACTACCGGGTCAATTGTTGCACAAAGTGAAATTACAGATATACAAGATATTGCTAGATCATATTCGGTAACACCAGCTAGTAATTCGATAATAGAAGGCCAAACCCAAGTTGTTTTTACTGTCAACACAGTGAATGTACCTGGTAATACTGTATTATATTGGACAACCTCTGGTAATGGGATAACCGCAAATGACTTTGTAGATGAATCTTTAAGTGGGGTTGTCGTAATTAGTAACAATGTTGGGACAATTTCACGTATTGCAAAGGCTGATCTCCTTGTAGAAGGTACGGAAGTATTTGAAATACAAATTAGGACAGATTCTATTTCTGGTCCAATTAAAGCAACTAGCGCAAGTGTAAAAATAAATGATCTGGCTGGTGCATCGCCATATGTTATTACAAGAAATGCACCGGCTATTGTTGAAGGTGGCCGTGCAGTATTTACAATAACTACTACCGGATTACCGAGTCCAACCACATTATATTGGACAACCAGTGTAAGTGCTGGGATTACTGAAGCAGATTTTAGTGATAACACATTATCTGGTACAGTTGAAATTAATAATAATAGTGGAATAATCACTAGGGAAGCCGTGTCGGATTTATCTCCCGAGGGTGCAGAATTGTTTGCCATACAACTACGAACTAATAGTATAACTGGTAGCATTGTTGCAACAAGTGAATTGACAAGTATAACTGATGCACTTTCATCGTATACAGTAACACCAAATAAAACCACAATCAATGAAGATGGGACCACAGAAGTTACTTTTACTGTTAATACAGTGAATATTGCTGATTCTACCTTGTATTGGACAGTATCAGGTGCAAATGTATCTGCTAATGATTTTACTGATAACTTGAATAGTGGTACAGTAATTATTACAAATAACACTGGTACTTTTACCCGTATAGCAAGGGCGGACATCACAACCGAGGGGGATGAGTCGTTTGAAGTTCAAATCAGAACAGGGTCAATAACTGGCCCGATAAAAACTTCAAGTGCTGGTATAATAATTAAGGATACTTCATTCACTACAAATCCATTAACCCCAACTTATAATATTATACAAAATATTGGCAAGATTGGTGAAGGAAGTACTGGTGTAACATTTAATATAATAACTGAAAACGTTCCAAATGGGGCAACATTGTATTGGACCACATTGCCGAAATCTGGGGATGTAAGTAGCTCTGATTTCTCTGACTATTTGGCAAGTGGGCAAGTGACAATCAAAAATAATTCTGCATCTATTATTCGAATTGCCAATCCTGACAAGTATACTGAAGGTGAAGAAACATTCTGCATAGAGTTAAGAACTGGGAGTATTGCTGGACCCGTGGTACAGACAAGCAGTGCGGTTGTAATTAGTGACTTATCCACCACCCCAGTTGTCGTATCGTATTTACTTGAAAGAAATACCTCATCGATTGCAGAAGGACAAGGCGTAACATTTGATGTATATACAACTGGGATCCCCGATGGTACTATTTTATATTGGTCTACTCTTGCGTCAACATCACAATTGACTGCAGCAGATTTTAGTGACAATACCTTGTCTGGTACCGTTGTTATTTATAACAATCAATCATCGGAACCTATCATTCGGACGGCAGCTATAGATTTGACATCAGAAACAGCTGAATCATTTGCAATTCAGTTGAAAACAACTCAAAATGGGTCAGCAGTTTATACTAGCCAAATGACAAGTATAACTGATGCAATAGTTGCTGCGAATACAACGGTCTCCTCGTTGGGGGTTACTGCCATCAATGAGAGTGGTGCAGGGGCTAGTGTATTATTTTCTGTGACTACAACAACTATGGTTAATGGCACGTTATATTGGACATTAGTTGGTACGAATATTACCGCTAATGATTTTACATCTAATACCTTATCAGGGCCAGTTACAATCACAAATGGGGCTGGATCGTTTACTATAACTGCAAAAGCAGATAGTTTAACCGAAACCGGTGGTGAATCGTTTGAAGTGGAAATTAGAAATGGGGCAGGGTCGCTATTGGCGACGAGTGCCCCAGGTATATTGATAAATGATACATCAACTACAACCCCATCACAATATATTATTACAGCGGACACCGGACTTGTATATGAAGGGCCGACTACTCTAGGTCCATCTGGGGTAATTTTCACAGTATATACACAAGGCATACCAGTTAATACACGATTGTATTGGACTACCAAATCTACGGTAGGTTCTGTTGTAGCAGCTGATTTTAGTGATAGCTTAGATGCTGGCACATTTTTAATAAAATCTGATGGAACCGCAACGGTTACCCGTGTGATGAGTGTTGACTATAAATCCGAAGGTACTGAAAAATTTTGTATTGAATTACGATCTGATGCAGGTCCAACTAGTACGTTATTAAGAACCAGTCCTGAAATAGAAATTAATGATCTATCATTAACCCCAACCATCCCAACAGTTAAAACTTATAATATTATTCGGGATAAATCAACTATTGGTGAAACTGGAGCTAATAATACTGTAACATTTACAGTTTCCACAACAAATGTTTCACCGAGTGAAACATTATACTGGACGACAACCCCAGTTGGAGTTATTCAACCAACTGATTTTAGTGATAATAAATTATCCGGCACTGTTAATGTCGATACGACTGGAAAAGCGAGTATTGTGAGAACCGCCGCTGCAGATGGTGTTCCAGAAAATACCGAATCATTTGCTATTCAACTACGTACTGGTGGGTTTGCTGGACTGATTGTTCAAACGAGTGAAGTTACAACAATAACAGATACATTTGTAGAACCAACTATTACGATTGATGTTAGTCAATCGCAAATAAACGAGGGTGGAAAAGGGGTTACTTTTACAATTTATACTACAAATTTACCCAATAATGCACTTTTATATTGGACGTTATCAAATGATAAATTAACGGCGGATGATTTTGTTGAAAGCAAAGTTCGTGGCACATTTACAGTTACAAACAATGTTGGTAAGGTAACGTTAACTGCTAACGCAGATGTTATTACTGAAGGTGATATGTCATTTGAATTGCAAGTTAGAACAGGTGGGTATGATGGTACAATCAGACAAACAAGCAGCGGCGTTATCATAAAAGATGATTCTCAAACACAGAAAGTTTATAACCTAGCGCAGTCTGCTACTATGATTGGTGAAGGAACAACGGGGGTTGAATTCACTGTTACTACAGTGAATGTTCCAAAAAATACCGTACTTTTTTGGGTTATTCCAGATGCGGCAGGGTTGGATGAGTTTGATTTGAATAAAAGAAGCGCAGAATTGATACTTGATAGTTCCGGTGCAGGAAATTTTTCGATTACTGCATTAACTGATAATAAAACCGAGGGTGGTGAAACATTTGAGGTGCAGCTTAGAACTGGGTCAAAAACTGGTCCGGTAGTTCAAACAAGTCAGGGTATTTTAATTTTAGACACTTCGCAAAATCCATCATATGGGATGACTATTTCACCTGCATCGGGAAATATAAATGAAACCACAAATAAAACATTTTCTGTTACATTAAATGTTGCAAATGTGGCATCAAACTCAACAATGTATCTTTCATTTGGTGGGTCTGCGACATATGGGACTGATTATGCTTTATTATCAGGTCCATCACTCACTAAAACTGGTAATATCTACTCATTTTCAACAAGTGGAAGTGCAATGACTTGGCAATTTGAGGTATCACCAGACCTCAAAACAGAAGGATATGAAACTGCATTCATTGAAGTTATGGATGTTCTTGGTGGACCTGTACTACGAAGAAGTTCGACATTTACCATAGAGGATACCTCTAAGGCCCCTTCTTATGCAGTAACTATTTCACCATCAAAGCCGTCGGAGGGCAGCTTAATAACAACAACAATTCAAGTTGCAAATATTGTAGTTGGTACTGTATTGACTGCTTTTCATAGTGGAACAGCCGGGGATAACGATTTATCCCCAGATGGAACTGCTCCTGCCATAGCTGGCACATTCACGGTTACCCAGCCAACTATTACATGGAAGCATACAGTGGTTGCAGATCATGCAACAGAAGGGAGTCAGACGTTCGCGTGGGTGTTTAAAGATACTGCTGGGGTAACAGTGGCAACAAGTAATACAATTACTATCAATGATACGTCATTGTTTGACCCAAGTGGGACGCTAACGATCACCCCACTTGTTGTTAATGAGGGTGATCTAGTAACATTTACTTTTACGAACCAGTATTTTAAACAAGGAACATTAGTATATCCTAAATTTATATACACTACAGGGTCAGACACCGGGGATTGGTTGGCGGTTTCCGGACAAGGATTTAATGATAATGGTTCGTTTGTAGTAACTGGTAGTCCGATGGTATGGACTGCGTTAGTTACGGTGGATTTAATAACAGAAGGCCAGGAGACCGTGTATGTAGAATTACACACTGAATCAGTGACCGGTCCGTTGTTATGTACTAGTGATACCATTGTTATAAATGACAGCTCGAAAAAGCCGTTGGCAATCGCCGCCGGTGAAACATTATCATTCAATGCCGCAGTTGCCACTAATTCTGATGTATATTGGAAAGTGATATATGATAACCAAACGTTCCCACGGTTTGGTGGATTAACACGTGGAATCGCACCCGTAATGTCAAATGTTGCAAACGTCCAAATACCAACGGTTGGTGATTATAATACTACAGAAGACCAGCTGTTTGCTGTTAAGTTGTATACTGATGAAAATTGCACAATACCAGTGTCTACGGTGTATCCTATTAATGCAAAGTTTAAAGCCCAAACAGCATTGGTTGGTAATACAACCACCCCAACTGCGTTGCCAGAAGTTAAAACGTTGATTGCTGGGGCCAAGACCTTTTCGTCTGCCACTATCAATTCCGGCAAACTACAATCGTTCATTAATGGGATTTCACTGATTCCACACTATACGGAAAGTAACGCAAATAACGATAACGATGCATTTATGTCTGGATATATGGGTCTTGCGGGTACAGTTGCAGGATTCCGTACCAATCCACGCAATATTACATTTGCCAACACAATGGTTACCGTATCAATGGAAGTTCGTGATAATGAGCTAGTAAACATCGACTTGCCAGTAAATGCTGTGGTTAATGGTATTACTGTTATATCCAAAGCACCAGAAATTAGTGATAATAAAATACCGTATTATAAATTAGAAGTATTGTATTCTCAAATGTGTGATAGTTCGGGAGTAGTAATTAGTGTTAGTAATATTCAGTATGGACCACTTACTAATCAGACTATAGTCAGAAAAAATAATACACAATGCAACATTACCATGCCAGATGGACATGTGATTAGGACATTGCGTGCTAAGTTTACGTTTGGTGGCCAGGCACAACGCCTAGCATTTGAAATAACAGCACAAACTGCATTGCTTAAAGTAATACATAACGGAGGATAACATGACAACTTTAACTTTAGACCAACTTTCATACGTTTTAGAACGTAAATATAAAAATATTCGTATTGGGAGTGATGTGATTATTTCTTGTACGGTAACATTGGCACCAGATGGGAGACAATACATATATAATTCAGATGCCGCCATTGTTGAGTGGAGAATAACAAATATAGGACAGCCAACCGACGAACTCATTCATGATTTATGGAATAAATTGCAAGAACAGTATAATTCAAACCCGTATAGGGTTGATTCAGAATTATACAAGATTATAAATCCTGATACCCCGCTGGATGCAGTGGAGGAAGTAGCATTATGAAAAAATATCAATTGACAGGTGAATTAGAAACTGCATTAACTGCCTATGTGGATGATGTATTATCAAGACCTATTTTTTATATAAATCCGACACATGATTCAACTGAGTATGAATTTTCAAGGGTATTGTGTGACCCAACTGACCAAACTTATCCTGGTGTGAGCGACGAGTTTATATTGAATCATGATTTAAATTCTCTTAATTGGCGAAAATCTATACTTGATGTTAATGTAGTGTCTAAGTTAAGCGAAATATCATTCCCACCTGTTGCAATAACTAAACAACTAATGGAATATGTTGAGACAGTTACTGGATTAAAAGTACGTTCACCGAGTGGTAATTTTTTATACCCGAAGGGTGGATTTATGGGGTGGCACACTAATAGCAATGCACCGTGTTATCGGTTATATATTGCGTATTCACCTATTGAAAATGGGTCATATTTTAAATATATAAAGTCAGACGACGAAACAAAAACTATTGTAACGGATTGGGATAATAAAGGATGGACTGTTAGATTGTTTGAAATAACCAATTCTAGTTATTTCTGGCATTGTGTATATTCACCTAATGCTCCACGCATTAGTTTCGGGTTTAGGTTGGACTAATTTCAGAAATTAGTCGGATTAATACTAGGCAATATGCGAGTCATTAAATATTAATAGCAAGCCAGTTTTAGTGACGAACTGCATGTGAACTACAATAGATGGTTATACATTAGTTATAACATAAATGGATTTGGATTTTCGTAAAAGGATATGTAATGATAGGACAAGGATCTTTAATTATAGCATCGGACTATAATAGTATTCAAAAAAATGTTTCAGCGGTGTTGGGTTCTGGGGGAACGAACCCAACAACCAACTTACAGGATGAAACATTTGGATATGGACAAATATTGTCAAGTAGTCAAATTGCGGTGGATGCAACAATTACATATGACCATTGGAACAATTTACGAAATGATTTATTAAAAATAATACAACATCAAACAGGAACTTCAGAAGCAGCCAACGTACCATCATTTGTACAAGGTGATGTTGTAACTTCTAGTTTAATATCAGGATATGCCAGTTTTGCAAGCTCGTTATTTGCAAACAGAAATATCAATGCCCCATTGAGTCAATATAATACTGAAAGCTTAATCGCTGGTACTAGAACTACCGCTTGGAATGACAGTGTGATACATACCGTAACAATATCTGGGGCATCAAGTGGGGATGGTTCAGCTGCTAACCTTAGGTATTTTTTTAATGCTGGTGGTAAACTAAGAATATCTGCTGGAAGAACAGGCGGAACGACTACCTCGGAAAAAAACAGTTCGTGGACTACACATTTGTCTGAAATTGGTGATATATTATTTGACTACACCCATACTAGTTGTACCGGCGCCGGGACCGGTTCTAGTATAGGGTGGTTTGATCTAACTACATCGGATCAATTAGTATTTCAAAAAGTATTTAGCGGAACATATTCAGTAAATCGGTATTATGTATATGCTAGACGAAATACTGCGGCATCCCAATTAATTTTATCCATTTATTTTTCAGATTTATATTCAGCAAATCTTGATTTAAGTATGGACGGAACTTTGAGTAGTATAGTACGTCAAGATCGTCCATATGGGGTCAATGTAAATGTGGCTGCATTAACGGCAGTTCAATATGGATTCGAGACTACTGGTAATCAAAATGTCATATATTCTATTACCCCTAGTCAACTTTTGGTTGATGAAACGATTGATAATACTGTTACATTCACCACACAAATTAGTAGATTAGTTGACCCAAATGCCTTGATTTCGTGGGATATACATGGTGATTATATAACAGATACCGATTTTAAAGATACCAATGGTATGTCTGGAACATCCCAACTTTCTAATGGGATGTTTACTGTTACTAAAATATTAAAAGAAGATTTTGAAACAGAAGGTGATGAAACATTTTATCTTAGAATATTATCAGGTGGAATAGTACTGCACACTGGGCAGACAGGTGTGATGATATCAGATACCTCGATAACGCCAAATGCTGTCTATTCCATTACACCAAACGCGTATTCATATAACGAAGGCGATACTATAACAATAACCATAACATCAACATATGTCAACTCACAAAATAATGTGGTGTATTGGGAAATGATTGGGTCGGCCAGTCCAGGGTTTGGGTCAAGCGACATAACAACTACCATGTCAGGAACAGCAATATTGAGTACAACTACCAGGACTATTGTGACTGGCACTGGGACTTTCTATAATACAAAAACTACCTTTACAAAATTAATAACAAATGATTTTTTATCTGAAGGCAATGAATTTTTTAAATTACGCGTGTGGTCATCACAAGGTGGCACATTGTTGCATACCTCATCCGACGTAACTATCATTGATACATCAATGACTCCAATTAATGGTACAGCAATTTATGCTGGGGTTAATATTAATAACCAACGGTATATTACATTTGGGTTATTGGGAATTAACACTGCTGGAACATACACATATACCGTAACGACACAATCTGGTGATGCAACATTTGTTGGTGCATCAACTGGTACCTATACCATCGAGACGAATGGAATAACATCAACAGATTTGGCTATTAATTTTCCAAATTCCACCTCGGTTATTAGAGTTGTTATATCACGGTCAACTTATTCATCATTTGTACAAGATATTACTGTTCAAGCAAGGTCAGCACCTACTTATACTGTATTAATCAATGCGTCATCATCTGCAATTAATATAGCAGAAAGTAGAAATGTTACAATATCAGTGACAACAACGGATATTCAAAATCCATTATCGACTACATTATATTGGAAAATAAATAATGTGTCTGGGACAATAACTAGTAGTGATTTTAATCCAGGGGGATTGACTGGATCATTTACATTGTTAAATGACGGGACTTATTCATTTACAAAAACATTAATATTAGATACTATTTCTGAACCAAATGATAGTTTTAATATTCAATTATATGCTGATGCTGGTTATACTACTTTATTAGGCAACCCAAGTCCAACAGTATCTATCACCCAACCAAGTTATACTATAGTACCACGTTCTTCTTCAGTAGATGAGGGTAGTAGTGTGACCTTTGATGTTACAACTAATATTGTAGAGTCTTTATATTGGGATATCGTTGGTAGTAATTCACCAACAGATTTTTATAACGGTGTTACATCAGGTGGCCCGATAACTATAAGTTCAGCTGGCGTTGGTATTATTCCAATAACATTAATTAATGATTATACCACTAATTCAGGTAAATCATTTGAATTACGGTTAAAACTGTCGGATGGGTCGGTGGTTGGAACATCATCTACTGTTACAGTTTCTGATACTTCTAAAGATCCTGTTTATTCTTTATTATTCTCCCCATCCACTGGGATTAATGAAACCACTAGTAAAACTTTTACCGCAACTTTTCAAATATCTGCTGCGGCTGGGAGCACTACCAGTGGTAATCCAAATATTACAACCATGTACTTAAAAGCAAGTGGCACAGCTACCGCTGCTGATTATACAATTAGTGGTGGCCCACAACTAACTGGGGATATATTCTCAACGAATGGGGCATCATTCCAGATTAGTAATTCTATGGTGTGGACTGTGACTATTTTGACTGACAAGGTAACTGAATCAACCGTTGCCGAATCTATTATTTGGAATATAACACAAACGGCTGGTGGGATATCAAAAGCAACGGGAACTGTAAATATCACAGATACATCGTTAACCCCAACCTATCAATTATCCGGGGTAACCAACTACACCGGGAGTACTTCTACCTTAACTGAAAATAATTATACCGCAACATTCACTGTAAATACCACAGATGTAGATGATGGTACCACATTGTATTGGAAAGCAACCGGTAATAACATAACAGCCAATGACTTAATATACCAGGGGGTAAATACCACAACTGGTTCGTTTATTATTAACACTAATACTAAATCCTTTGTTATAACAGCGAACGCGGATGAGTTAACAGAGGGAGCAGAATCATTTACTGTACGAATATATACTGATGCTGTATGTACACAACAAGCTGGAACCGACAGTGTTACTATTTCTATTTTAGATACTTCATTAAATACATATGCGGTAAAACCACCAACTGGGGTTACTTCACTTAGTGAAGGAAGTAGCATTGATTTCACAGTTACTAGTAATAACACTACTACCGTTACTATATGGTGGAGTGTAGAAATGTTTGGTGGTCTAGTTGCAAGTGATTTCAGTACATCAACTTCTGGGTCATTTACGTGGGCAAACACTGCATATACAATACCAATTGGATTGAAGAATGACCACAAGACAGGTGGTGGAAAATCATTTAGGGTGCGATTGTCATTAGATAACAATGCGACGTATGTCAATAATTCATCTAGTATAACGGTAATTGACACCTCACAAGACCCAACATATATATTCACTGTTAATAATTCAATAGATGAAAACACTAATAATACATTAACATTGGTGACAACTGATGTTGATAATGGTACCTCACTTACCATGGTTGTTGGCGGAACTGCGACATATGGGACTGATTATACAATTTCTGGTTCCCCAACCTTGAGTGTATCTGGTAATAATTTGTCATTTACTAAATCTTCGATAATGTCGTGGACCATAGCCACTGCCAATGACCATTTATTAGAAACGAATCCTGAAACTATAACGTTATCTATTACTGATGCTACTGGTTCTGGTAAGGGGTCAAAGTCTATTAATTTGGTAGATACTTCACTGCCAGGAGTTTATACATTGGCATTCTCGGTATCAGGGGTTAGTGCTAACAACACCAATCAAAATGAACCATCAACCGTCACTGCAACGTTGGTTATGACCAATGTTGATGTTAATAGTACAAGATACATTTACATATCTGGTACAGCAACGTATGGAACTGACTATACAGTAAGTGGGGGTGCATTGACATCACTTGGAGGTGGTATTTATTCATTTGTTGTAACTTCATTAACAATGACTTGGACTATTCAGATAGTACAGGATTATTTTACTGATGGGGCTATTGAAAATATTACATGGGCTATTCGGGAAACCACAGCGGGACTTGATAAATCAACCCAAACGGTCAACATTAATGATTCATCACAAAATCCAACATATCAATTATCAATTGCATCGTCAGTAAATGAAGGGTCTAGTACAACACTTACCTTTACATCAACTGATGTTGCTGATAATACAACCTTGTATTTGTATTTTAGTGGTACAGCAACCTATAACACAGATTATACAGTAAGCGGTGGGGCAACCTTGGCTGCTACTGGTAATAGTAATGAATATTCATTTGTTAAATCTGGGACGTCTCAGACGTGGAATGTTACCACATTGAGTGATACAAATGATTTATCGAATGAAACAGTAAATTTTACTATTAGGGCAGTGTCTGGGGGTGTATCAAAACATACAGTAGAAACTACTATTATTGATAAAACCCCGACATATACATTAAATGTTCTAACAGACCATCCTAGTATACCAGGTATAATAAGTGAAGGGCAGTATACAATATCAATATATGTTGCTGGTAGTAATATCACGACTAGTACAACTATTTATTGGGAAGCCCAGGGTACAGCTGGTAATACTGCGGATATATATGTATATTCAGCATCTGGTAATCCGCCTGAAACATCCCCACCAAATGGCTCTATTACACTGGCAGCAGGTGGTACACAAACTAACATACCACAACTACGTGCTAAAGCTGATTTATTGACTGAAGGTGCAGAAACATTGTCTATCGCACTGTTTAAAGATAGCGCAAGAACAATTGCATTGCCGAATGTTACTGTTACCAATTCAGTCGTTGCGATATCGGATACTTCGACCACGCCTATACCAACATTTGACGTTGGTCCAACTACTGCTCAATCATTATATCAAAATAATTCTTATTCGCATACGGTAACGACTGCTAATTATGCGGGGGGTACGTTGTATTGGAAGTTAACTGGTACCATACCATCATCGTTGGTTTCGGTTACTAGTGGGACAGTTACGATTGGTGCTAGTGGAACAAATACAATTACTGTTTCAAATTCGAGTACTGCAGTGTATACAACTTATGCATCCCCATATAATATAGAATTATATTCGAGTGCATCCGATAGAACTAACTCAGTTAATAGGTTAGCGGTATCCCCTGCGACGGTGACTGTTTATAATAATATAGTACCAACCCCATCTGTCTCTGTGCCATCAACTGTTACCCAAGCACCATTCATGTTTAATCTGACAGTTACAAATGGCCCATCATTGGGGTCGGCGACGTTGAAGGTAACACGCCCATCTGGAATTGTCGACACAAAAGGCACTGCCTCGCTTGATTCGGCTGGATCCTGGACTACTGAAAGCGTGTATTTTAGTGAACTAGGTACGCATACTGCAACAGTGACATATGCATTTGCATCAACTGACCCACATTATAATAATGTAACTATACCACAAACATCCCAATCGATAACATCAGTTCTGCCAACATTGCTTGCGAATACAACATCTATTAAAGAAGGACAATCTGTACAGTTTGAATTTTCTGCGCCTGGTGCGAATAATACACAATCATCGACGTCATTAAATGCAACATCTATTTCCGGGGGAACTTATGTGCCGTCGAGTACCGATTTTGTCGGCGGTATGCCAACCACTATTACTTTGACGGGTGGTACCGGGAGTATTTCAAAAACGTGGGCGGCTAATGCAAGCTATGCTGGATCACGGAGTTGGCGTGGGACTGCAGTAAGTTCAGCCACTATTAATGGTGTTGTGTATACATCAACAGTATATAGCGGCAATATTGTAACAACAGATGCTGAACCATTTTATTCATTATCACTTTATCCAAATACTAGTATTAATGAAGGAGATTCCTTTTCTCTTACATTAACTACTGAAAATTTGCCAGTTAATAAAACGATTTATTGGTCACAAACTGGGACGGCAACTGCCGCAGATTTCGATACCGGGACAGCTGCTATGTCTGGGTCATTTATTATGAGTCAGCAAGATTCCCCAAAATTAGCATTAACTATTATTGCGGCTGCCGATTATTTATCTGAATCTACTGAAACAGTTAAGTATACTATCTATTCTGATAGTGCAAGAACGACCACGCTTGCTAGTTCCAACACAGTTAATCTGGTAGATGTTTATGGAACACCAACTATTACCATGCCGAGTTCCGCACAAGCTGGTAATCAAATAACTATATCATTTGCGAGCGCTCCTAGCAATGGAACGGTGTCATATGACAACACGATTATCAACAATACTGCTGGTGGTGTGTCGTCCCCTATAAGCATTGGTGCAACGGGGTCGGGGTCTTGGACTACTGGAGGACTCCCCCAAAGTGCAATTGGGTCAAACACTATTACTTTTACATTTAAAAAATCGAATGGAACGGCTGTTGCTGTTATTACGAAAACATTAACGGTCACTGCCCCGGTCCCAGTGGTAACGTTATCCCAAACAACATTACACGTTGGCAACGCGCTATCCTGGACGGTGACTTCTGGATTGGCTAATGCGACATACACTGTTTCATATATACATCCAGTTAGTAGTGTAAGTAGTGTCTTTGGTCCGTATACCCTAACTGTTGATGGGGGTGATTATCGGAATACCAACTCGCCCTTTAAAACGGACGATGCTGGCTCCTATTCCGCGGTATTTACATTTACAGGAATATCCATAACACGCACATTTACTGTAGCAACCCCACCAAGTGGTGATCTGTTTATATCATCATTACCAGGCTTTTCGTATGGCAGTGTCCAAACATGGAATATTCCTCAAGGTATTATGCGGGTTCTTATTGATGCTTATGGCGGCGGCGGCGCAGGGAGCGGCGGGTGGAGGTCATCTACTTACGCTAGATCTGGTGGTGGCGGTGGTGCCGGAGGAGTTGCGTCTGCCGACTTAAGAGTCGATGGAACATTATCTCCTTCGTATCTGAGTAGCCGTGCAAACGCATATCTTAATGCGGGGGGGTCGGCATCGGTGTGGACCCCCGAGGGCCCTATGCTCGACATCTTTGCATCTGGTGGTAACGCCGGAGGGTCGACAAGCTCGAACACTACTGGGACGGGCGGCACAGGCGGCAACGGATTCTTCGACTCGGTGGTAAATACGTCCGCCACTGTTACGACTACCGTCGGTAATAATGGTCTCAGTGGTGTATATAGTAATACGACGACAGCACCAGGTGGAACCGGTGCTTCCACTGCTATATCCGTAGGCGGGGCAGGAGGTAGCGGAACGGCTCTTAATGGAGGTCACGGCGGAACACCTGGTGCGGGTGGTGGCGGTGGTGGCGCCATCAAGTCAACTTCCGTTGCCGCTGGTGCTGGTGGTGCCGGTGGGCAAGCAGACGTTCGTATCCGATATAGTCCAGCCATAAATAGAGGAGGTGGGTGGTAAAAAATGGCAGGGACAATCCCTGCCATTTTTCATTATTTTCGTTTGAAGACACTAAAAAAGATTTTTTAGTTGGTGTTTCAACTGCTATGTTGATAGTGTTTGCAGGCGGGAGCGGGGGTTCTGGTTTTTATACACAAACTCTTCAGTCAATGGAAAAATTGCGGCGATTGCTTTTGCGCAAGCTAATGCGATTTCCCTATTTTCTTTTTGTGTAGTAATATCGGTTCTAATTTGAATAAAATGGATCCACGAACGAATAGTGCCATTCATATATAACCGACTCTCTGTTAATCCTTCTGGAAGAACAGCTCTTGCTTGTTCTTTTGCAATGTCATTTGAAATAGCCCACTGATATGCATCGTGCGCTGCTTTAATAACATTTTGTTGTTTTTCAACCCATAGTTGGGATAGTTCACGATGTTCAGGATTAGATAAATCCAACTCAATTGAGTTTTGTCTATTGGCGGTATCTTGAAATCTAGCATCCCGTGTTAAAAAATTAAATTCTTGTATTGGATCTGCATACCGTTGACTAAATTCTTGGAAACTAAAGCTTCGATGGCGCAATATTTGTCTAGCAATATCACGTGTTGTGTTTATTTCTAAGCATGCATTCACCATTTCCAACGGTGACCAGTGTGAATGGTTAATTAAGTATTTTATTAATTTTTCACTTGTTTCTGTATTGAACTGATTTGTTGGATTGCTGACTCTAGCGCAGAACGCAATTAAATCTTGCGCATTTACAATTCCATCTGTTTTAAATTCATCTGTTGGTTGTGAATATGATACTAGTTTTACTGTCATAATTTTATTCTCTGTAACATCCGTTTAATAGATTTTTCAACGGTTTTTCTTATTTTAGTTGTGTCAAGTTTTACATCAACCGTTTCAATGTATTCGTTGTATGATGAAAAAATTTCAGCTAATCCTTCTTGAAATGCTTTTATTTTGACGCGATTATATTCCGATGCTATTTCTATTTCCCAAGTCCTGCCGTCTATGAAGGTTATTACTACTGCATCTACATAGTTGACGGGTAACACATTGAGCGTTACCTCGCCAAAAATTGCAGGCCATACATCAATGACTTCGTCGGGTAATTGTATCCCGAAATTTTTCATACTGATGCTTTTGATTTTTTAACAGTAGGTACCAGTTCTTCCGCCAGTCTTCTAAATTGGGCTGCTTCTTTCGCTAATTTATCAGCTTGTGAGCGATAAAATTTTGCCGCACCGGTGGGGTCCATAACCGGGTCTACACTTGCCGTTGTAGTGTTGGAGTTGTCCACATTTGGGGAATCTACTTGGACGGTAGGGTCTTTATCAACGGATTGTTCTGGTGTTTCCGAGTTGTTGTTTGTATCAGATTTGATAGAAAGTTCATCAACTGGTATACCCATATTATCAGCAATAATTTGATTTAGTTCTGCTAATAAAATAGCAGTCGCGTTGGTTGGAACCATTTCTATTTGGTTTGTCAACATTTTAATTAGCCTGCCTTGCGCATGTAGCGCAGGAAGCATTCGACTCCCATCTGGGAATTGGGTGCGGTCCAGTGCTTCTGCAAATTCATGTGCAGTTTGTCCAGCATTGCTTTCGACCAGGTTGATTATCGCATCATGATAGCTATCAGGTAGGCTTTCAGTTGGTATGATTAAGCAACTATACGCATCCCCCGGAAGTGTACGATACGCGACAAGGCACCGTTTACCGGTACCAATTACCCGACCAACGTGTTTTAATGCGTTCATTAGTTTGCTCCAGCATTGGCTTCTGCTTGTTTAGCAACTTGCTCTAGGAAGGTTGACAATTTGTTATAAACTTTACCCACTGCTTCCAATTCATTTGCTTTGAATGCACCACGTGTACTAGAAATATCAATAATAGTTTTTAATGAATTTAAATCATTGATCGTAAGGTCTGCTGATTCTTGTTGAACTTGCTCTTGTGTTGTATTTTCTTGTGTATCTGACATTGTTATCTCCTTATAACGTTAAATTATATTATTACTTATCTCATATTTAAATGAGGACAAGCAATTGTGAAAAAGGTAATTTCTTTTTCACTTTCAAATCCAATACGTGTATTATACACGATGGTATTTGTATTGTCAAGCATTATTCCTTGACCGATATAATATCGCCCATTTAAATTATAATAAATCCATTCATTTAACAGAATAATTTGTGATGGGTTATATTTGTTAATAATAAAATAATTGAAATGCGGTGGTGCAAAATTCACTCTCCGCATTTCAAAAAAATTTAATGGATTTGGGTGACCGTTTTTAATCGCCATTATACAACTGAATCTGAAAATTCGTAATATACAGTAGTGCCAAACGGTGCTTCTATGGTGGTAGTACCATGTGCCACAAACAAAGTTGGACAATAATTTTCATCACCCCATGAACCACATGGATACATATCAGTGAACATAACGAATAATTTAGGAACGATGTCGTGTTCTTTCATATACCCCCAGTTAACATCGAAATTGGTGCCACCACCCCCCATCGGTTGGTATTGGTCAAAGTCGTCGATGTTAAATCCATCGTAGTCAGCTTCGTTGTATACTTGGGTATCAAAACAGAATACTTTGATATTGAAATTTTGATATTGTTGCATAATACCTTTAATTTCACTTAAAAAGTCTTTTGCTTGAGCATCACCGATAGAACCAGACATATCTATTGCGACAACAATATCAATGGTATCTAACAGATTTTGCCCTGGGAGGACAGCCGATAAATGCCAAGATTTTTTGTTTGGTTTCATCCAACTAAAATCGTCTTTGATAGTACTTTGGATTTGTTGTTGGAGAATTTCACGCCAATTCATTTTTGGTTCTGTTAATGCCTGAATTAATCGTTGGACTAACCCTGGGGTATTTCCAGCACCCGCAGCTTGTGCTGCGGTCATTACGGCTTCGCGGACTTCATCCCTGATGCTCCGCAGTTCTTCTTGTGAATACCGTGGCCGACCATCATCGGGATCATCAGTACTGGACTCCCAATCAAAGTGTTGGTCTAACAAGTCCCCTAATTGATCAAGCATGTCATCATTATGCTCTTTTAAAATGTCATATATTTCTTCAGCACCCATTCCATAATATTGTGTGTCATGCAATATATTAATACCCGGTATTTGGTAGTCACCAATATTATCACGAATGATTTGCCCGTTTACACAATAATCTGCTGCCCAATTGAAGATTTTTGGTATACGGGATTCGCGTCTCCCCATGTGGTCAAATGCATTATGGAGGATTTCATGTGCCAGAACAAATTGAATTTGTGCAATAGTAAGTGGTGCAAAAAATTCTTTATTAAAGAAAATATGTCTTCCTTCAGTGGCGGCAGTTTTGCACCACTCACCACCTTCTTTGATAATTAATCGGGTTGCCAAATTCCCAAAAAATGGATGTTTTAACAATAATCCAACTCGAGCGATAACAATGTTATCAATGACTTTATCTAATACTGGGTCGTTTGACATTTTATTTCCTGGTATGTAAAAACTATATTATAGCAAAATGTTAATTCGGCGGCAACATAGAAAGATAAATGGAAGCATCATTTCTGTATACTCCCATACATGATGGTTCTTATTACGTTAGAACACGGGTTCCGTGTTCTAACACACAATTATGAAGTTGCTGCTGCAATGTATTTCCCATATTTTTTATGAAAATCCATAAAGCAATTAATTTGGTCAACATCGAATGGAAGTCTGTACGTAGTCAATGCTATTTTTGTACCCATGATAACCAATTCAGTTTCAAAGTTGTCCATCATAAATTGGAAAAAGAAGTTAACTTGCTTGTTCCAATCAGCATCTTTCCGGTCAGCACCATCTTTTAATTCATAGCACAACCCAACTGTTAGTGAATACATTGCAGAGATTTCTTTATTATCTAGTGTAGTAACCTTGCCTTTTAAAATATCACTTGGGTTAGGCAGTTTTCCTGATAATTTTTGATAAGCACCAAATTTCAATGCAGTCCCTTCGCCAACAGAACCAGCCATCAAATTCATCAATGTTTCGTCGTCGCAATCATTTTCAGTCAGCAAATTACTAACAAACGACCATGAACGTGGTGTTGCAAATGCATTAGAGCTTGATTTTGGATCAAAGTTGTACAAATCACCCTTAGACCAGTTCAAGAATCCAACAACATCTTTGTTAATTTTATTTTCGGTTGCCCAAATAAACCAGTCATCAAATTTTGATTCCATTTCCAAGTGAATAAACCGATTTTTCAGTGGTGCTGGCATGCGATATGTAACACCTTTATCGCCATCACGATTACCAGCGGCAACAAGAACAACATTATCTGGCAAGATGTAGGTACCAACTTTGCGATTCAGCACTAGTTGATATGCTGCCGCTTGCACACTAGGTGATGCAGAATTCATTTCATCCAAGAATAAAATAATACGTTCATATTGTTCTGCTGTTTTCATACCCGGTAATTCAGCGGGTGGAGCCCATTTCATAGTGCCAGATGATTCGTCATAGAACGGAACACCTTTGATATCAGTAGGATCCCACAATGAAAGACGCACGTCGATTACTAAATCATTGGTCCCTTCATCGCCAATTTGTTTAATAAGATCTGATTTACCGATTCCAGGGGGTCCCCACAAAAAGATTGGTTGTTTTACTTTCAACGCCTTGATTATGGCTTTTTTTGCGCTGTTTGGCCCTGCTTTACGAATATCACTCATTGTATATTTCTCGTTTGATTGTGGTAAAAATGGTTAATTACGGGTATATTATATATAGTTTTTGTGTGACTGTCAATTATTTTTATTTCTAGCATTAAGAGCTTTTATCATACCATATTTTCTAATGTCATCAGAAAATAAATGTAATTCAAAACTCTTCATTTCAGAAAAAACCGTAATACTTTGATTTGTTAAATAAAACGGTGAATCAATAAATCGAGATAAGTATACCAACGTTTGTGGACTCTTGTCAATACTTTCTGTAAATGGGATGGTATATGCTTTGACCTCGAGTATTTTTGTTAAAAACTCATGACCATCATTGGTTAATCTATATGAGGTTGCACGATTAGTAACCCACCATTTTCTGGAGTAAAACCGAACATTGACATCATCAGTACTAACGTTCCATTGCGTTAAAAATATTTTTGTTAATGTGTCCCGTTCGATCATCGCATTACAGTACCAGCCATAAGTTTTACAACCGTAAAATCGTTGCACTTGAATTGGTGATTCAATTTTTCAGCCAAGTTGTATGCATGACCTGGGTTTGAAAAACTTGTTTTTTTATATTTTGGACCCGGACGACTTACTAACGTATTGAAACTTTTTAAATTAAATGCTTCATTTTTGTAAAAAACTGCCCAAATTGCATCTGCCGCTAATACTTGGACAATGTTGTATGATTTTTTATTAATACTTTCTAATAATACATGTGGTTTTGGTCTGGCCATACAATCTCCATTAACTACATGTATTTAGCTTATTTGCTGTCCCCGAATTCACCACCATCCATTGATACAGAAATAACTTCGGTGTCTGATGATTTTTTAAACTCGTTCAGCATTGTTTCAAAATCTTTATTTATTTTATCTAGCATTTCGGTTAATGCTAGATTTAATAACCTTGCCTGTTGTATTGACAATTTAACTTCTTTTTGTTGACCAAGTTCTGCGGCTCGCAGTAGTTGTATAAACTGTGTTACTGGTGAAAGATTTATTTGATGGTGCATTTAAAGTTACTCGCGTCTTTTTTTGAATAAAATGGCCCATGACTTTCGTATTTTTCAACGGTGACTAGTTTTGGACAATCTAAAATAACCCAATTTTTAAATTTGACCAGGAACCACCCAGCACAATGAAAACACGTACTATGTGGCTGTTTTGTATACAATGAGAGTTTTTTTCGTATATCATACATTGCATTATATGCAATGGATTTTGTTAAAAATCCATTGCATTCATATATGGTAGATGGTTTAATATTTAATTTATCGTTGAACAGAAAAAAATCATTTCCAAAGAATTGATTAAGTTCATCTTGCTTACTAAACCATACACTGGCACCGTGATTGCAAAACATGAATTTATTGTTTTCTTGTTTTTGAAGGGTGCCAACTTTCTCGCCATTTTTTTCTATGATCCATAATTTATCAGTGACGATAGGTTTAGCATAAATTTCACTCATGTAAACTCTCCAAATAAATCATATTCATAACTTCAGTCAACGATACTGGGATTGCATCTTGGTAATGCTTGACATTATTTCTAAATTTATAGTCAGACAACTGGTGTTCATTATATCTAGTAATTACGTCGATTTTATATTGTTCGCTATATTTGTTAGATTTGCATTTACATAAAATACCATCTTTAGGTATATTTTTAAACCATTCCATTGGTTATACCTTTAAATTAGTTGGCTATTAATACGGCAATTGCAGATACAAAAATTGCCATTGCCGTATCTCCAGTTGTTTCAGTTTTCATCATAATTTTATATGCAACATCAATCGCATTTTTATATTTTGATTGATACAATGTAATTGTAATATTATGCTTTTTATGATACATAGCACGCGAAAAACTTTTAAAAAGATGTTCATCGGGAAACCCAGTTTGCTCGACAAATCCAATTCGGATAAGTTTTGCATAAAGGTCTGTCGTATCTTCAATAAAAATATTTTGATTAAATGTAATATTTTCAACTTCTAATGAATTGGCAAATACTTCCCCGTGGTCATAGTTTCGCCAAGCCCATGCTTTTGCTAATTTATGATTTTCGTATTTTCCTCTGATATTTAATTTATCAAGAAAAGACGGAACAGTTGATAATTGATGTTTATGTCCAGGTTTTTTATCTCGTGTACCAGATGCAATTTCATTTGTAATGATATCGGTCATATTAAATTTCCTATAAAGTTGAAATAAGTATTATTTAAAAAACAAGGATATTGTAACACACATTGTACAATGTGTCAAGTAATATTATTTTATTAAAATAAGGTCAAAAAACATATCAGTTATCTTAGTATCATATTCGTAATTATCAACATAATCACCATCATATTGAATACTTGCGAATATTACCCATCCGTCAATATTACTGTATTCAAATTTTAATTGTGATGGGATAAATTCACTTAATGAAGTAAACGTACCACCAAAAAATAAACCTTTTTCAGTTGACTGCCCTTTGAAAACAGCGTCTAAATCAATGAGGCCATGAATATACTGTTCTGCTATTTTTTCACATTCAATGTTATTGGTTGTTAAGTAGTCAATGTCCAACGGCGCAGTCCACACTTTATCACCCATTTCATCGTAAACTGTGATGGTACTTAACGCATCCATTGTTGCGCCATTTTCATGTGCAATATTATCACATTCTTCCCATACACCATTCTTGATAATCAAATATTCTGCTGGGATTTCTAACTCATTATGGGCGTCATCAACCATCTCAGTGATGTCAATTTCATATTTGTCAAGATAATCGTATGCTGCCCGATTAACCTTGCCTACAACAATTTCACCGCCATTGCCGCTAATTTCAATTTTGTATGTTCGTGATGTTAATAGGGATGTCATATTAAGATCGTGGTAATGAATCTACATTTTTGATGATTTCAAATACTTCATCCAATGAAGACACGATAATTTTGGATACTACCCATTCATCATCCGCGTCCCGACCGCTTACTTCAATCATGTATCCATTATCATATTTGTATAATGTTAATGATTCTTCTACTTTTGTCAATTTGTCACTTGGTACTGTTATTTTCATTGTTATTCCCCTGTATATTTTGCTTGTAACGGTTCAGCGAATTGCTGAATGTTATCCATCATTCGTTTCATATCAAACGATTGACAAAATTTTAACATACGAATACCAACTTGTGAAATATCTTTTGGTATAGCATTCGTGTTAATTGTTTCTTTGATTATTTCTTTTATCTCATCTGGTTGGTATGATAAATCAATTAATCGTCTATTTCTTTCATAATCATCTAAAACTCGATGTTCGTCGTCATTGTGGTCAACCCATCGTTGCAACATTAAGTTATTCCACGCATACCCTTTATTATGTTTGTCAGCAAATGCTTCGGTTAATCCAACCTTGGTTTTTGTGCCTTTTGTTCGAACACCTGGATATGCGGAAAACACATTATCACTTTTATCACCGCGTATGCATTTTTCAAAAAGCATCCATTCTGGATTAATTGGCATTTTTATTTTACCAGTCTTTTTATCGTTAATTGGCTTTCCTTTTGCATCAAAATACCCAATATTAGTTATATGAATATCATCAACACCGTTGTATTGACTGACATTTTCACTAATTAATTGTTGAAAATCACTATCAGTACTAATGATAACGTGGGTTGATGTAGGGTGTTGTTGAATGAAGCCAGCAATTAAATCATCTGCCTCTAGTAATGGGTGTTGTAAGACGGTACAATTAGTTTTTTCAATCAGAAATGAGTTAAATTGGGCATATGCTTCCCAGAACAATTCTTCTTCTTCTTTCTCTTTTACGGTCATTGCTGCTCTTAATACGTCCCGGTTTCGTTTGTATGGGTCATAAAAATCTTTTCGCCAGCTCCGTCCTTCCAAACACACCACTACGTGGTTTCCATTGAAATCTTGCCAACATTTACGGATTGCATTAAGTGTAATATGCAAAGACATTCCAAGTTTTAATTCAGCACTGCCTTGGATCGCATGTTTAGCACGGTGAAACAAATTTGACAAGTCAATTATTATATAAGTCATTATTTTACCTCGGCTTTTCCACCGGTGAGTTTAGTAACATTTATATATCCAGCTGTTCTATCATTCATGTCGATACCTTCTTCAGCAGCCGCGTTGATACAAATATCTCTGAACCATCTATCTACAATTTCTTCATCTGGGTCACCATTGTACCCGTATCCTTCTTTTTTAAGTTCAGCAATGAAGAATTCATTCCAATCTAGTTCATAAAAACCATTTCTAATATTGTGTTGATTTACTTTGAAGCCAATAACATCAACCCAAGGTTCTTTTCGTTTAGTTGCAATTTCCTTTGGCGATAAATTACTACTTTCCTTTTTGTCTTTTCGTTTTTCAGCGGCTTCTTTTCGTTTTTGTTTTTTAACAGCCAATTGTTCTTTGACCATCTCTGCTTCTCTTTTCTTGGCTTCTTTATTGGTAATACCAATAATATCTTTAAAAAATTTCTTAATCATTATTTTTCTCACATTCACATCGAGTTTTACATTGGTCACACTTAGACAATGCATTTTTAGAACATACTATAATTACGAGGCAACCGACCCCCCAAATATACAAATAATCCTACACACAGTTCAATAATTCTAATTAAAATATCCATTAGCACCCATCTTGCGCGTCAGTTTCATATTTTTCTTTATTTTTACTTTTTAATTGGTTTAAATTTTCAATTGATTGCATTATGGTATTTGCATAATTCAGTGCTTGCTGTTCACTCATTATAGTTGATTCGTAATGAGTGATATAGCCATAGACCCAAACTTCCCAAGAAGTAATAACTCGATGGTATATGCTATTTAAAAATCGTCTAGTGCAATAATCAATGGACCACAATGTACTATTGTTAAAATTACTGGTTTCTTTAAATGGGGTCTTCCAGTAGGAAGATTTCGTTGTGAATTCAGTATTAAGAGTGATCTCATATGAATCCACTTCGAGTTCAACAGAAAACCTAATCATATCATCTGGATTTCCACATTGACATGCGACCGCATAATAGATTGAATCACCAAAGTCATTCGTTTTCATTATACCAGCAGCTGGTATTTCTGCTGTTAATTTAGTCATTGGGTGTCCTGCTGGGATTGATCAAGTAATTTAAGTTCATCTTTTAAATAATCACGGTATTCAGATAAGATAGAAAGTTTTTTATCACTTGATGAGTTGTTGCGCAAATTTTCCAAGTCAGTTTCGACCATGCAGATTTTATCTTTAATTTCTTGTCTTGATAAGCTCATAGCTGAATCTCAAATATTTTATCAAAATTATCTGCATTAAATGTAATAGATGTTGCTATATTTTCAAAATCATCAATGGTCAGTTTACTTAACATTTTTTTTACATTATCTAATTCAGCAATTGTTCCGGTGTAATTTTCAATGCAGCTTTCTGATAGTATGACGGTTGGTTTCATGATGATTCCTTAATATTTTCCCAAGTGGTGTGTGATTCGAGTGTTGCAATGTATTCTTTCCAAAGCTTGTTGAGCTTATCATATTTTCCTTCCATTATAATATTTCTTGATGGAATATGCAACATTTTTTCTATTCTTTTTAATCGGTCATCAATATTTTCGCCATTCATCATCAATTCACCGTGTATATGTACTGTATTGGTGGTTGGAAGTGTACTACTAAGTATAGCGTTTGTTGAATCAGCCACATTTTGATTCATAACATATGGGACAGGTATTGTCATTGTGATTCTCTCTTGGTACTTTCCCAATCACTTTCGCATAATTTATACACAATTTTTAAATTTTCAAATGCGTTGTCTAATGTTGGATATTCGTTGCGCATATTTGTAAAATCATCCCACTCTGGAAATCCAGATATAAAGGGAGTTGGTTGCGGTGTAAATAACCAGCTAGTATCAATACTCGAATACGAGCTAGTGGTAAATATCGGTGTTGGTGAGTAATTGGTCATTGTTGAAGACACTGGTGATACGGTGTTTACGGCTGAGATTATCGTATCTGAATAAAAAGATGGTACTGAATAATCATATATATTAAGATCTGACGAAGTAATTGTGATGGTATCAGTTGTATCAGCGCCATCCGATGGTAAAGTAATCGTTATGGTATCATTCATTGTGTTCTTCCTTGAATAAACAGGTGGTGATAAATCACCACCGTATTAACTACTTTTTAATAAATTTTGATTTATTTTTATCCCATGGGCGATTTCCCTGATATGGTTTTTTTGGGCGTTTACTTGCCAAAAACGCACCATATGATTTTGAATCTTTGCGATATAACTCAGCAGGATCAAATTTTCTGAGTTCGAATCTACAAAAATCGTGAAATGCTTCTAGGTCTTCAAAAAGTTTCACGATGTCTGGGCGTGATTCAAAATATGAGAATGTTTTGTAGTTTTTAGCCATTATATCTTCCTTGTATAATAATGTTATTAAAAATGCTATCGAGTAGCGGTTATGAAATGGCAGTGTACGGACTACCGCCATTAGAATTTATGCGAGTGCTGTCTAGCCACATTCTCTGTCCGGGTACCAGTGTCGAGTTTGGTCATCCGTTGTTGTTTGCCTGTTCCAATTGTTTAATGGAATATTCTAAATACTCCATTTTGAGATGCAGTTCTCGTTCCACCGTGGCAATCCGGTTAATTAATCCACGGAATGGACCAATGGATTCTTTATCTTCTGTGTGTGCAATCGCAGTTACTATCATTCAGTTATTGAAGCACGTTTTTACCGCTGGATTATCAGAAAATTTATTGCAGTATCAAAAATATCAACCAATTTATTCAAATCAAATTCATCGCCCATTTATTTATCCTCAGTTATGTGATGGGAATGTGTAATTGTAAACAGCCAACCCACTGTCAACGGTGACTTGAACCGCCCCTACATCAATGATTTTTATGGTTTTATCACCAACTAGGTTCAATACACTTAAAAATTCGGTGATAGGAATGGAAATATTATTTTTTAATTTACCAGATACATTTTGGTGGAACATAAAACTTCCACTGTGTGTTATTTGATCACCGAAGTTAACCATTAAATTCCCATCCTTCGTTGAAAATTTAAAGAATGTTTCATTTGTATGTGCGGATGCTTGGTATTTGAACCGTTGGATATTTGCTTGAATAGGTTCAAATGTAATATCCCATTTTGAAATATTATGCCCTGCAGTTTTGATTTTTAAATCAACTATTTCTTTTGACATAAATCTATAATCATTTGAATAATCACCAGCAGAATTTTCAAAATGAATACCATTTATTATTGTGACATTATCTTTAATAATGGTGGTAAATGTTATATTTGCATCTTTTTTGTATTCGGGACACTTGAGGTGTAGATCTAAAATATTTAAATTAGCCAACCCGTATTCACCGTTCAAATTGGGAACTGGGGTATTGGTAACTGCATCAAAAATCAATGATAAATCTTCGGAAATTGATTCTATTTTTGTTTGGGATTCGGACGATGTAATTTTGATAATTGGTAGAACCCCGATTGCATGTGTATGCGAGATCACATCTTGTAAAAAATCTTTCATGTAAATCCTTTAGTTTTAATATAGTATACTATAAATTATTTAAATTGTCAATTAATTATTTGAAGAAAAACAATTTACTGAAGGTAGTTTTTTCATTGGTACTTTGTAAATCTAAGTTAAGAACACCAATCAAGTTTTCTACCTTTTTGTCAATTATGGTAGCTTCCATTTCATCGTGGTCAAACGGCAAATCTTTAAACCACTGCGGCAATCTTAATTCATCTACTGGATATGCTACACTTGTGAAACCCAATGGATTTGGTTTTAATTTGCACACAATTACTTTTGCACCATCTGTAATATTCATGGAATATTTGTCATTAAAAATTCTTTTCAAGGTATTCCAATTTATACTGGCTCTAACATGGCCTGGTAAATTAGATTTTCCATGTTTTTCTTCTAATTTTTGATATTTAGTTATATTATTAGCACGTTTAGGTGATCCTTTTTCCCACCCATCCAATGCTTTGAAACTAGATCTAAAATTTTTAATTGTATCTAATACCTCGGATTCTGGTACCCCATCTAATACCATTTCAAGGACGTCACTTAAAAATGTTTGCATGTATTCTGGGGTATCTGATCTCTTTAAATCCAACCCCATTGCTTTGATTTCACCAGGTTTACCATTGGTGTCTTTTCGTTTACCTTCTTTATCATATACTAACACTGCATACCGTTTTTTGGTAATAAATAATCCCTTAACCCCAACGATTTCACGCCCTGCTTTGATAACTTCACCCCGTGATGCAGGGCAGTTAAATGCATCTAGCATAAATCGTTGAAAGGTACCATTTACCAGGTTTCCTATTCCATCGTAGAATGCAGATATATCTTCTTTACTCCACGGAATAGTCCCATTGTCAATATCAGTTTTTAACGTAGAATATGCTGAGAAATAACAGGAATTATGAATTAAAATATTATTCCCAAAAAACCAAGGATGTGCTTCATTTTTCATCCCAATGTCATATACGTATTCATCATCAAAATTGCCTAGATGTTTAATTGATTTGATTTTTAGTTTTGTTATTGCCATTATTCCACCAATCTTTTATATTTTCTATTATACTATTTTTATTTTTATTCCAATCAGATTCCCAAATAACATATACATCGAATCCTTGACGGATAGCACTATTTCTCTTATCGAATTATCAATTAAGACATATTAATATATCAGTATCTAAAATATCCCGTGGTTTTATTTCTATCAACTTACCATTACGCTCAACCATTATTGAATGATCACCAGTCACTACTATTTTGTGACCAAGTTCATCTTCTATCTCCCAGCGTTCTTTTGAAACTTTATGACGATAGATGTAATTTACATTTCCATAATATGATTGATTAGTAGAATCATCATATGAAACCACTTGTAAGTCCATATGAGAAGAGTATTCCTTAACACCATGTTCCGTCTGTTCATTACTAAACATTTGACCAGCATTGAATAGCTGTTCAATGGTCAAATCTCCCCAATTACTTCTAATAATAGTATCAGCAGAACAACTATCAGTATTATGAACTAAACATTCATTCGCAAAAAACATATGGTTATCACCATTGATGCTTATATCATAAACATAATCAGTAATTGAACCTTTACAGACAATTTGTTTATATTGTACTAATTCTACTTCTTTCATATCATTTGATAAGCATATAAACAGATCTGATTCAGATATGTCAGTAGGTTTTAATTCAATCATACTATTATTTCTAATAACCATTATACTATGATCTTGTGTTACAGTAATTTGTTTATCATTCTCTAATGTTATTTCATACAAATCTTTGGTTGTATAATGCCTCATTACATAATGAATATTACACATTTCTGGTGAATTAGTAAACCCCATTACTGTTATATCGTCGTTGTTACCATATTCTTTTGATCCTGATGTGTAGTTGTTATTACACCGATTAAATAACTCCTCGATAGTAATTCTACCTTGGTTGGATATAATCATTGAATCACCAGTTACACTATCACCATATATAATAGATTTCCCAACATGATTATATTCACCAGTAATAATTTTATTCACTTCTGCTGCCATATGTTTGGCAATTTGTCTACCAGTTAGTGTAGTTGATTGACCAATTCGCTTATCAAAAAACCGACAGCCTTGATTAAGAATAGCACCGTATAAACTATTCAAATTAATTTTTTTGACTAGTTGTCGTTTATCCCAGTATTCTTCTTGTTCTTTGTCGCCTGAAGTAATGGCTTCTTTTAATTTTTTCTGCATCTCTTTACGTTCAGAATACCATCGTTTCAATAATCCTGGTATGATACCTTCCCGTTCATGTGTAAAAATAGTGCCATTAGCACTCAGCATCCATGGTTGGTTTGACTCATAAATTAATTTATAAATATTAGCTGCACTAATTGTATCCGAACCGCCTTCTTCCCATTCGATTGTTATATAAGTATCAACCTCACGATTCATAACAGCATCATATTCCAACGAACCAAATCGTCCTTCCCACGCAGCGGTAATTGATTTGCCTTTTGCTAATTGACCTTTTAAAAAAGAGTTAGACATTGCGGGTGATAGTTGCCCAACAATGGTTTCTGGCCCCATATTTAATGCTCGAATAACTGATGGGTATAGTGAATTAATGTCAAGGGAACCGATCCAATCATGTATCCCTTCTTTAGGGTGTGCAACATATGCTCCAGCCGCCATACCGTCATTTGTATCTTGTCTATTACGATTTGGTACAACGAATCCTCTGTCATGTGCTTCATTTATAATTGCTTGCTCAGTAACAGCGACCGCGCCCATTGTAGTTTGTAATAATACAGTATTTTCATGTGCAATTGCATTTGCTAAATCTAAAAACTTTAATTTTTTGTCAAGTTTTTCTAACAGCATGGTATCTTGCCTATTATATTCAATAAATTTTTTAAAATCATTGTTATATAATTGGTCTAACGTTCCTTCATATGCAGTTTTTCTATCACCCAATTCATATTCTGCAATAGCATCTAACCGATAGCTATGCCGTTCTTCATAGGTATATTTTCTGTATAATTCTAAGCTATCTAAATGAACTCGCCCGACTAAGTCATACGTGACGGCCTCTTTACCATATTTTTCATATTCCCTGCGTTTTGGGAATTGATTCCATAAACAAAATCTACGAGTATCATTTTTACTCAATGCCTTTGTGACCCGGTTTACGAGATATGGAATATCAAACCCTTCGCTATTCCACCCACTTAATACATCAGCATCTTTAATTAGATCCAAAAATGCATCTAATAATTCTGCTTCTGTGTTGAATAAGTGTGTATTCGGAAATTCTTCCACCAACAGGACTGCTTCATCCATTGTCAATGTTGGTGGGGGGACGGCAAGGCATATAAGAGTATCTAGCCATTGTAAATGAACCGCGACCGCAGTAATTGGCATAAATGCATCATCTGGTGATGCATAGCCACGTTCTGGGTCAAATCGCACTTCAATGTCGAGCCACGCTACATTTAGGGATGGGGGATCCTGATGTTGATATTGGGAACTTAGGCATACAAACACTGGATTTAAATCAGCTTCAAACAATTTTTTATTGTTGTTAATTGATAATTCTTTTCTGAAGTCCTTGGTTGTTTTGCATACTACCTTTGTGACTGGTGTATCATAAATGGATTTATATTTACCACGGGTATCTTCATAATAAAATGTATGGCGTACTGGGTATTCTTTGAATACCCGTTTTCCATTAATTCGTTCTACCACTTTGATGAAGTCCGAATCGCGGTCAAACATTGCATCTACGTAACTCATTCAGAATCCTCCCATAAAGAGATACCTTCATTGAGTTCTTTTGATATATCTACCAGTACGTCTTCTATTTTACATGAACACCTAGCTGCAAATTCGTAAAGTGGTGGACAAGTTTCACATGCTTCAAAGTCGTAGTCTTTGTTAATTCCCATATTATAATCTCCATTTTTATGATTTCAGGCTCATAAGCACCAAAAATGCGGATTGTGGCCCTGCTTACCTTTCCATTAAATTTGCAATTTTTTAAATATTTTTTGTAATATCTAAAATCGCTTCTACTTCTTGCCAATCATCGTTATGATTATTCCAATCACCTTTATATGCAATTTTGATTGCTTTATTAATGATTGCAGGTTTAATGTCTAATTCATCTGCGACTGCTTTTACAGTTTCTTTTAAACTTTCTCTCAAATCATCAATTTCGCGCATTACTGTGCCGCCTTCGTTGATCAATTTTTCGAGTTTAGCTTTTTCTTCTTGGCCATATGAACGACTCATGTTATCTCCTTATTGTGGGTTATTAAACTTGTATAGTATACAATAATGATATGTTATTGTCAATTATATTGTAAGAATATGGCGGGTATTAATACCCGCCATATTTTGGTTTTGTGGTAATTATTGAGTTTGTTGTTATTTAATAACGGCTTGCCACCGAGCTTTTAAATCATCTAGTTGTTTTTTGATGTCCGGTGCTGCATCAGAACTTGCTAATTTTAATCTTGACGATATTTCAGATTTTAACATTTCCAAATCTGCAGATGGTTGATTAGATGTGTTGCGCTGATCAAACCATTGTTGATGTGATGCTATTCTTTTATTTATCGCAGCAAGTTCAGTATCTTCTGGTTCTACCGGGCGAGCCTGACTCAATTGTGATTGCCCACCAGGTTGGATCGCTGCGGTGTTATTATCTGTATTATTAGTATCCGAAGATGCAATCGGTAATTTTGCCCCATTTGTTGATTCAAGGTTGCCGTCTGCATTGAACGTATATCCCCACGCAGCAAGTGCAACAATAAGTGATATATATTTATGGTTCCATAAAAATTTAGTTACTGGCCCGCCAACATTGATAATGCCTGCCAAAACTGCACTTACTACTTTTCCGCCAATGTTTATGGCTTTCCCAGCGTTGTTTGCTATTACCGATGCAGTGGGGGTTGGTTGGCCTGCGTTTGCGTTAGATCCTTTTGTCTTTGCCCCCTTGCCATCTTTACCAGCTTTACTAGCTTTCCCGGAAATTTGCGGCGCTGTACCACGAACCCCATTTAAAAAACTTTTGAATAATGCAGAAGCAGCTCCTAATTTACCTTCCAATATCATGATTTTATATTTGAAATATCTTAATTTTTCATCTTCTGTTAAAGTTGAAATATCGATGGTTTCATTTAATTGTTCTGGTTCAATCCCAAGCAAATCTGCCAATACCGCTGCATCAGACTTGTTCTGAGTTTTCGCCGTGTGTTTTACTTGATTGACAATTTCGGCATGATCTTCACTATTGACATTTAATTTTGCAGCAACCTCGTTTTTTGCATTATCAGCAGTTTGTTGATTTACTTCTGGCTGTGATTTAACCGAATTGACCACGCGACTTACTTCAGGTGGGACGGCAAATTCTTCTTTTCCATACATGAGATCTGCACCTACATATGCCAGCCCGGGTAATCCACCAACTGCTACTCCTGGTGCCACCATACCTGCGTCATACAACCATGGACTACGTTCTTTGGCTGCATTTTTCGCAGCCAACGCCAATTCACGTGCTTTTTCTTCACTAATATCATCAAATTTAGAACGAATCCATGCGTACCAATCGACGTCGTGACCAAGTGTTGCACCAGAAGCCACCCCCATACCAAAATCGGCAGCATCTTGTTTTAATTGTTCTAGACTATATTCTTGCAATAAATCTGGCTGATACCCAAAACTTTCAATAAGTTGTGATGAAAGGGTAGATTCTTTTATAATAAGTGAACCCTTTTCTTTTTCATATTTGTCAATTAATCCTTTGATGTAATCAATTTCTGCTTGTTGGGTAGTCGACCGTTGGGCAGACTGTTTTGATAAGTCGTGCATTGCTTGTACATAATGTTGATGGATTTGTTCATTATCAAATACTCCAGCAGTGCCAAGATTTGCGTTTGCTGGTAATAACCCAAGTCTAGCTAATTCTAAAGTTTGTTCGTTGGTCCCTTTATCTTCGATAGTACCCAATTTGGTGACATAATTTCCAGTGACGGGGTCATATAGTCCAGCTACATTTAATCTGGTAGCTGCCGCAGATAATTTTTTAATTCGTTCTGCTTCATTCTGCTCAGTCCCGGCAATAATTAAATTAATATCATTAGATGTGGTGTTTTCATTTAATTTATCTAACTTGTATAATAATGCTTTAAAATCCATTTATTTATTTCCTTTTCTTACCCGAGTAGTTGCCGCCATATTCACGTGTTTATTACTGGATGGGTCTGGTAATAACATTTGCTCACCAACAATGGCTTCGTAATGCGTCATTGTTAAGACATCCTCTGTTTTACCAAAATCAATTAATTTTGTAACAACATTATGCAGGTCGATGTCGGTCTTGGCATCTTCCCTTGCATATTCGAGTACTCGTAACAATAATGGTACATCCATTTTAATTATATCTACGGGGTTACTACCCATTGCTTGAGGGTCTGCTGAGATTCCAGCCGTCATACCATTCTTATTTTTAGCAGTTGTGGCTGATGTTGCACTAGATTCTTTCATTAGAACTCTTTCTGCAATTATTTTTGCATATTGGTTTATTAATTGTCGTTTTTCAATTTTGGATTGATTAACTGCTTCTTCTGCTTCGGCAAAATATCGTTTTAACAATGAAGGCTGTTCAACGGTAGATGGCATAGCTGCAGCATAATGTTGCATAGCCATTTGAACAGGTAAACTAACCTTATGCGTTGTAGTTCCTTCTGTTATTATAGACAAAGGTTTTTTAATATCATCAGATCCTTCCACAGGTTTTGTTATGGCATCATCTAGTGCCCGTAGAAATTTCTTCATATCCATATTATAATCCGCTCAATTTTTTAATATCAACTAATTCCGATAGTGTTGTAAAATCCCAATACTCTTCTTCATTGACTTTCTGTGTTTTTTTAGGTGCTGGTTGCTTGGTTGCTGAATCATATCCTTTTTCAAAATCAGATACTGCAGTTTTTGCAGAATCATATGCACCACTAATAGCATCTTTTGTAGAATCATATGCACCACTAATAGCATCTTTTGTAGAATCATATGCACCACTAACAGCATCAGCAGTATTTTTTACACCTTGCACAACATTACCAACAGCTGTGCCCACGTTTTTTGCAGAAAATTCTCTATCGGCTGATTGATCTTCATCCGTTGGTTGAAAAATTGGGTTTGTCAACAGGTCCAAAAATACTGATGGTTTTGATTTAATCTTATCAATCAACGCGGGATTTTTTTGAATATAATCATATAATTTTGGATGTGTTTTTTGTAATCCCGCGATGGTTTGTTCTACTGATTTTTCAGCTTGAACTAAATCTGGATAACCTTGACTAGCCATTCTACCTGCTTTAATGTTTTCTGGGTTAACTGGTGGGAATTTTTCAATATTACCCCCTAAATCTTCTGTTTGCTGTGTTTCAGTTGAATAAATACCTTCCCCAAAACTATGTTCAATAGATTCCTTGATATTTTTCCACATTGTAGTAGCTGCTGCGTTTTTGCCGTCGCATTGTTTAGTATTTTTAGTAGAAACTTTATTTGGTTTGGTAATAGTTTTCGCTTTTTTAGATACCGATACGGCTTTTTTACTTGTACCTGATTCTGCAACGCGTTCGTGTGGTCTGGCATATGAATCCGGCATTGCTTCTGGATAATCATAATAAAAATCTTCATCACTGTCATATTTTGAACGGATGTCATCTTCATCTTCAGAATCTTTATCTTTTGTATGTTCTTTTTTAGATTTTGATGATTTACTTTCAGCAAGTTTTTCTGCTTGCGCTATTTTAAGAGCGCGGATAGTGTCTTTTGCTTCACTTAATTTGTTTCTTAGTTCAGCCTTTTGACTTTCAGAATAGACATCACTATTTTCCAATTTAGCGCCATATTCGCTAAATTTCATTTCATATTCTAGATAGTGATACACTGATGCAATATAGTCAGCTGCTTTAGTAATTTTAGCTTGAACCCAAGATTCCAATTGTTGCTCATCTTCGAGTTTTTTAAATAGTTTGTAACTGTAATTCGATAATTTAAACAAATCAGCTTTCGCCATTGCACCTTCTTTATCAACACTACCGTCTGGCAATAACCCAGACGGTTGGTCAATAGGCATTGCATTCACGGGTGGGCCTAATTCATTTAATTGTTTTTTATTTTCTTCCATGGTATACTCCAATATCCTATATTTATACTCTTTTAATGCTGCCACCAGTTATTAAGTTGGTGTTTTGGTCCAATGCATTTACCACTGTGCCATCTTTGTTCTTTTTTTGTTTAGGTCCCTTATTTGGGTAAACAACACCTATACCAACATTGGCTGCACAAGTCGCACCAGCCGTTGTGGTCTCTTTAATTATTTCATGAATTTTCATTAGTGGTCCTTGCAAACCAATGTGTAAACCATTTGATGGTTCCTGGTTCAATTCCGTGTTCTCTGGCGATTTTTCCCTTGTCACTACCGTGTATTTTAGGCAATGATAAGTTATTATACCTAGCTAAAACTTCACTGCTACCTAGACCACCAAGATGACTTATTTTTTTAAATTCATGTATTGGGTCATCTGGTGCTAAATAACAATCATTTTCGTTTGATGCTAATAAATCAGCGGTGGTTATCCTTACTTGCCTCATCACACACCATATTTGTTTCTTTTTGCTGGCGAGATAACACTTTTAGTATAGACGTCATCTTTTTCCACGCTTTTATTTGAGGTAAGTTGTTTTAACTGGCCAACATTTGATTGAATAGCCGCATAATTAATCATATCTCTTTCAACATCAGTATATGTAGTAAGTAGTGGGTCCCCGCCTATATCATTTGTTGCTTTGGTTGGATAGTATGGTGCCCCTGCTAATGCAATACCGAACCGATAAGCTTTGTATGAATCCCCCGAATTATTGGCGTCCGGGGTAGTAATTGCACCTTTAATACTGCTTTTTGCATCGTTAGATAATGGTTTATTACCACTTTCTATCAATGTATTATACATATCGACCAATGCTTCTTCTAACTGAAATGCATTTAAATTTTTTTGTAATGTGGATGGACTAACATCATGTGTTGAATTTTGAGTATTAACAATCCCAACTCCAGCACATTCATCTGCTAACATATAGTTTTCCCGAACACGTGAACTAGACCTGCTTTTAAATCGTCTGTCAAATCGGGTTTTGTGTAAATGATTCCACGGATTATCACTTTGCCCGCGTCCAGTTCTTTTTCCAATATTTTGTCTGGAGAACATTGACAATTCTTCATCAGTAATTGTTTCGTTGGAGCATTTTTCTTTTTTTATTTTTTCTGGCAACCCGTCGTGTTTGGTTTTAGCATAATCTGTCGCGGCTTTTTTGGTCATTGTTTTGGCGACATTGGCGACTGCTGGACTTGCGGTAGTGTCTCCGTGTTGTGCAGCATGTACCATCCCCATAAATCGTTGTTGGGCTTTTGATGACGACTTTTCATCCAACCGGACACCATTGTTTTTAAGAATGTTATATAATCCTTCCAATAATATATGTGGTGTTAAACTATCATCATCGCGCATTTTTAATATCCTTATCTAGATAGTCAACAGCTACGTAGCTAGTTGTCTATTCCAATAAATTCTTCAATTAAATTAAAAAATTTATATACTTTATTATTTATCCTAATTTCAGTATCAATGGGTATTCCTGCAAGTTGATAAAATAACATTTTATCTTGATTAGCAACTGCCTTTCTTAATGAGGTGGATGAACACACCCTTTCTGTTTTAATGTTAATGATTTTGTTAAAGTAATAATACCCGTGTGTACTCAAAACACCATTATATTTTATTAATGAGTTAAATAACCATTCTTCGTCGGTATATACCCGTAATTCATTGTTACTACCGTGCATATCATAGATAGTGGTGGTTAACGTAAAAAGATTTTTTTCTGGCAAAACATGATGATGGGTAATTGGACACAAAAGTTCTATTAGCTCAACTTTGATGTCATATGGGAGTGGATTTTTGTTCCCAGTTGTTGATGGGTTTGTACCGAGGTAGAAGTAGTCGCAAGTAGCAGCTTGTTCCCATACTGCGACATGGCCTTTGTGCGGGGGATTGAATCTACCGTATGAAATTCCTATGGTGTCCATTGATGCCTCGGAACTAACTTAATATTCCCAAGTTGTTTTGTATTATTTGCATAAATTACCCATCCTTCTGGATTATATGCTTTAATATCGTGGTCATGTGGGGCAAGTTCGGTTATTATTTTATTTTTAATAGCCATAATTTCATTGACCAGGGTGAATAGACTGTTTCCAGAATTATACCACTCAAAACGTGCTTTAATTTTTGTTTGCTGTGGCTGACTAATGCTGCTTTTGTTGACCATCCATTGAAAAAAACTATCATCAGAAGCATTTTTCATTTTGTAATTAATATATTTGTATATATAATCACGAAATGAACTAACACCGGTGATTGGTGCTAAAAAATCATCTATGTGTGCGGCAAGTGAATGCAATTTGTGTTCTGTTTTTTCATCTAAATCATAGTGTATAATAGTTTTCGAATAATATGGATTTAATATTATTGCTTCATCTGTAATGTTGAATATATCAAATGTATCTAATGGGGTTTGTTGTTCATCCCGCATACCAAATGCGTTAAAGTATGCATGTCCAACTAATAAAATTTCGGATTTTCCAATACGAGTACCTATCGTGGTATCCTTATCAACATAATATCCGGTATGATTTGGACAAAATGAATATACATTATTAAATAACACCGGCCGTGTTAAAAATAATGCATCTGCATACACAAATCCGGTAAAATCTCGAGGGGTGGCTGCATCTAATAATGGAAATAATTTACCAAATTGTAAAGCAAATTCTTTTCTTTCATTGGATACATTTTCTCTATTCTTCCCAGATTGATTAACGATAAAATGATATAATTCATCTGTGGTTGTACATTTATATCCACGTGCCCATCCATTATGCCCTGTCATGATCAATGGTCCATTTACATACTCCCTCCCCCAATAAATTTGCAACCCACCATCCCATTTCATCCGTATGGCAGCTGAATTATTTGACATTTCTTTAATATGTTGAATGGCTTCTAACACACCATCATACCCATAAAAGAACACTAGGTCTTCTAGGTGGTTAAATGCCCTACCGGATAGTTTCATTTGAAGTATGTTTGTTTTATGTGTTGATATTTAAGTGGATTATCTTTGACAGCAGCTAGTAACCTTGATGGCGACCGCATATCATATTCAGTTGCAGATGGGCCAATAATAATTTTCGCTATTTCTGTTGGATCCAGTGTAATAAGGTCTCTCGTAGTACGATTTAGTAATCCTTTATAGGGACTTATCATTAATTCAGGTGATGTAAGATTTGCTAAATCACACCAAATACTAACAATAGTTTTGCCCGTTACCTGTTCATTATCGTATACATGGGCATGAAGATATGCGATTTTGGCGGCATTTTTAACTATTGTTAAATCTACTTGAATGTTTTTATTATGCAAAGTAACACCAACATGCACGTTAATTCCGGTCCTGGAAGCGTGTAATCCGTTGTTGATAAAAAAATTGTATAAGTGTTCCCTACAATCTAGCAGATTTAGGTGGGTTGATGATGGAATAAATGTTAACAGTTCATCAGCGTCGATAAAAAAATCTACATCTCCGCTGATTTCTTTTTTGCCTGCACTTCCAAATGGATATAGTGGAAGGCCATTTGGAAGTAACAACTTTAAGTTGTGTGTTAGAAGATGATAATCGTGTTTTGATATTGGTTTAGCATTGGTAATTGCATTTCCACTCATTTATATTTGTCATTGTCAATGTGTTGGCAGACCAAATCGTGTAACTTTTTGCATGTTTCTTTAAGACATTCATCGGTGATTGATGATGACATTCCACGAATTGGATATTCATTAATATACATACTATAGCATTCTTTTACCGCATCTGCAAACATTTTTGCAGATGTCTTTTTATCATTGTTATGTTTATTCACACATTTTGATACGACTGGATATAAATGACGACGGTATGCGTCGTCATCATTATTCATGAAGAAAATTAAGTCGTCCATAATATCAAAATTAAGTTCTCTTTTACCTTTGTCAACAGTATGTGTGACAAAGTCCATTTCGTTAAATGTTTTACCTTCTAATAATTCCGTAATACGCATAGTCAAGCCCAAGTAATATTATATATTTATCCATTACATGGGCTTATTCGACTGATTACATAACCATTTCAATGTCTTCTGACGAGATTGTTTTAATATTGTTTGATGCAGCTGTCAGTGAAATATTATCGTTGTCAACACCAATTGTTAGTATGCCACCATTTTTTAAATCACCAAACAACATCATTTTAGCAAGATTTCGCTTAATTTCTTTATCAATAACACGCTGCAGTGGTCTGGCACCCATTTTTGGGTCAATCCCATTTTCTAACAACCAGTTAGATGCATCCTTTGTTATTTTTATACGTATTGATTTTTCCTTTACTTGTTCGCGTAGTTCATCAATAAATTTGTTAACTACCTTTGTCATTGAGTCTTTTCCAAGTTTATTAAATGTGATAATACCATCTAATCTATTTCTAAATTCTGGCGTAAAGAATTTTTTCAAATCTTCATCCGAATAATCCTTATCTTGTTTACCAAAACCAATTGCATTTTTTTCAGCGGATTGTGCACCAGCATTGGTTGTTAAAATTAATACGATATTACGACAATCCGCCCTCTTTCCATTTGACCCAGTAATAAATCCATTATCCATTACTTGTAATAACACTGTTGCAACATCAGGATGTGCTTTTTCAACTTCATCTAACAACAATACTGCGTTTGGGTGTTCTTGAATTTGTGTAATCAACAACCCAGCATTTTCTTCAAACCCAACATAACCTGGTGGTGAACCGATTAGTTTACTAACACTATGTTTTTCTTGGTATTCGGACATATCAAATCGTACCAGGGTAGAACCAAGGTGTTTTGCCAATGCTTTTGCAGTTTCCGTATTATGGTGTATAATTTTATTACTTGTTTGATATAAATGTGTATCCGAATCCACGGTCAAATCAAAAAAAGTCTTATCAGAAATTGTGTCAATTGATACAACTTCTATAATTTCACCTGTTGCTTTCTGAATATGGTCTCCTATGTTTAACGATTCAAGAAATACACATGAATTCCCATCATACACTAAATGTTTACGGGCCGCCTTAATTTCATCACCATTATTAAATTTAATTGACAATCCATCGTCCTGTTTTGTGATAGCAGCAGTAACTTGGATCCAATTACCATTCTCATCCGGAATTCTAACCGTTGAATTTAAAAATTGTTCTTGTTCTGGTTCAAAATGAAGTTTTTCATATTGTTCAAGTATTGTAAAAAATTTACCAATTGGTATTGTAGTTGTAATCATATAGACCTCTTGTAATTTTAGAACATTTTACTAAATTAAGTTATTTTTGATAGCAAAATTGTACATATCTTGGGGAATTTGTAAAGTTATTTCTTGATCGTAACTTAAACATTTACCACAGCCGGTTGGACCCATAAATACAAAAGACCCGATTGGTTTATTATCTGGTTTTAACCCGGCTTGTGCAACTATAATTTTATCAACCACTTCAGTTAACGCAGCATCTTGACCGTAAACATCTGCTTCAAGTTTTTCTTGCAAATCGACTAATGTATTACTCTCAGTTTCCATAATTTGTTCTTCTGGAATATTAATCATTTTCGCTAATTCATATTGAATTTCACGTTCTGTAATAATTCGGTCATCCGCCAATTTTAAATTGAATCGTGAACAGGCACAATCAATTAAATCAATTGCTTTATCTGGCAGTTTTTTATCAGCTTGATATTTTACTGACAATTTTATTGAAGATTGCAATGCATCAGTTTTAATTTTTACATTATGATGTGATTCATAATATTTTTTTAATCCTTTTAAGATTTTTAAAGTCATTTCTTGTGATGGTTCATCGACCGTAATACGTTGGAATCGACGCATTAATGCGCGATCTTTTTCAAAGTGTTTGCGATATTCTTCCCAAGTAGTTGATGCAATGACTTTAATATTACCCTTGCTTAGTGCAGGTTTCATCATATTAGCAAGGTCATTTGCTGAACTTGCCGATGCACCTGCACCACTGATCATATGTGCTTCATCAATAAAAAGAACTGTTTTTCCTTTTTTATCAAGTGCTTTAATTACTTGTTTAAAGCGTTCTTCAAAATCACCCCGATATTTTGTTCCGGCAAGCATTGCCGATATATCTAAATTATAAACAGTATAATCTTTCAAAAAATCTGGAACTCCACCATTTACAATATTGTATGCAAGACCTTCTGCAATCGCAGTTTTACCAACACCTGGGTCCCCAACTAAAATCACGTTGTTTTTAGATCGGCGACCAAGTGCCAATGCGATATTTTCAAGTTCATCAACTCGTCCAATCACTGGGTCTATTTTTCCTTTCAACACTTGGTCGTTGAGGTCAGTTGTATATGCTTGTAACGATTTAATGTGGCGGGGGTCAAGCTCATCTGGGGCTTCTTCATCGGCCGCATCTGCTGTTGTATTTAAATAATCAGCAAATTTTTCTTTTTCAATACCAACTTGTGAAATGTAGAAAAATGCCCAACTACGTTTTTCATTTAACATCATTAAAAAGGCATCAGTGATTTCCACACGTTGTCGATTATTAAAAATTACTTGTGTAAATGCTTTATTTAGCAGCCGTTCAAACGCGGCTGTTTTCTTTGGGTGGGTAACTTGTTCGGTGGTCGTAATGTCCTCGCATTTAGTTTGCAAGTGGTTTGTAACCAGTTTTCGTAAGTCTTCTGCGTTTGAACCGAAATTATTAATTATATCAACAAACCTTTGGTTTGATAACATAGCGAACAATACATGTTCTATTGTTATATATTCATGGTGTAGTTTTTTTACGGTATCTGCAGCTTTACTGAAAACTTCTTCTAGTTCGTTACTTGGCTCTACCATTATATTTCCTGTATTGTTATTGAGAATTGATTTGTGTTAAAATTTGTCGTAGTTTATCAACTATTTCTGGATTAGTTATTGCATGTGGTACTATTTTAATTACTGATACAAATCTACCTACTTGATGGGATTGTAAATTTTTGAATCCAGCACCATTATTCGCGAATTCTGCACCAGGTTCGATCCCAGCTCTGATGTCAATAATCATTGATTCCCCTGTAATGGATTTTATTTGTTTTTTACACCCAATCATTGCTTCAATTGCGTTAATTTCAACCGTAGTGTACAGATCATCACCACGTCTGTCAAATTTTTCATCTGCCGATACTAAAATAGTTACATTCAAATCACCGCGATGTATGTTTGATATTGAATCATCACCAAGTCCAGGATATTTTATATTATCACCATGTTTTACTCCCGCAGGAACATTAATTATCACACTTTGTGGTTTTCCACTTGGTAACGTGTATTTTGCTTCTAATTGTTTCCCCGAGAACGAATCACCCAGTGAAATAGTGCACTGTAGATTTAAGTCCCTGTTTTTTTGAACGTGTTGTCGTCTAAATGCATCATTAAAAAATGGGTTCCCACCAAAATGGTGCCCAAATATGTCATGGAAGTCACGGAAGTGATGAGTGGTAAATCCAGCTGAGTCATTTGATTGTCGGCTATCATAGTGCGACCTTTTTTCAGGATCGCCAAGTGTATCATATGCAACCGATATATCCTTGAATTTGGATTGATCACCACCTTTATCTGGGTGGTGGGTATTCGCCAATCGTCTATATGCTTTTTTTATCTCAGTTTGCGTTGCGTGTTTGTCAACGCCTAGGGTTGTATAGTAATCAGTCATAGTAAAAACAGGTTAAATATTATATATTATTTATAATACTATGTAATGGTTAACCTGTCAAATATATGTCTTATTTTTTTACGTCAGGGATTTTAGTTCCTTCGTATTTTTTGTGTTTTTTCTTGGCAGGTGCTTCAACAACTGGTGCTGCTACTTTTTGTTCAACTTTTTTTACTTCAGATGGAATTATTGTTCCTTTATATTTTTTGTGCTTTTTCTTAGCAGGAACTGCTTTTTCTTCGGTAATTTTATCAACGGGTGGGGCACATTCCGCCGCAATAATTGGTGTTGATACAAAAAATACAAGTAATAATGTTAAAAATTTCATAAAACTCTCCTTATAGAATCGGTTCTTCTGGTTGTGGAACAACGTTTCCAAATTTATTAGCACTTACTGTCGGTTCTTGAGTGAATCCGTGGGTTGCTGCTGGGAAATTTTGGGCAGCTTGAATTGGTGCTACTGGTTGTGGAACAACGTTTCCAAATTTATTAGCACTTACTGTCGGTTCTTGAGTGAATCCGTGGGTTGCTGCTGGGAAATTTTGGGCAGCTTGAATTGGTGCTACTGGTTGGCTATTATGTTGACGTGATATTACATTAGTAAAACTAGAGACTAGTGAACCATCTGCCCCATTTATTTTTTCTTGTGTTCTTCCGTGTGCAGTAATACCTAATACAACCCCCATTGCAATGTGATACAATCCACCGCCCTGTAAAGTTAATGGTTGCCACATATCTAAATGTTGTCCTGGATTATAGAATTGTAATATATTATAAAGGATAGGTCCAATAATAAAATCAAACAAACATGTTAACATGTATGTCATTGCCATCATTGGTCTCCAATTTTTTGACATAAAGTCTTCACCTGCTTTTTCTGCTGATGTCATATTGTTGTAATTTTCTCTTGACATTATTACTCCTTAATTTTTGTCATAAATTTCTTTTTGTTTTTTGTACCAATATTGCCACTCTTGAAGTTTTTCACGAATTTCATAATATGTGCCGTAATTTTCATTAACATTTTCTAATATGTCACTCAAATCATGTTTATTATCTTCTAATGGGTTTAATACTGGAACAGGTTCTAATAAAATAGATGGTGCCTCTGGAAATTTTACTGTTACTGGAACAGCAGTTGTGCATCCAGTGAGTACAAGTAAAAATAAAATAGTACCTGTACTCATTATCCACCCCCTGCTACTGCAGCGTTGTATCGTTGAATTGCAATTATTGGTATTTTACATTCTGCATTAATGATTTCTTTTTCTTTTTTAATTTTAATTTGGTTAACGAATACCTTTTCTTTTACTATTTTAATTTTTTCAACTACTTTTTCTTGAATAATTACATTTGCTTCTTTGGATTGTGCTTCTGCTAATGCAACTTTTGCTTCAACTTCTTTGACTCTAGCTCGCCAAATCATTTCTGTTGAATAACTTCCTTCTAAGTAAATTCCAGAAATTAATAATAAAGTAGATAAAACTTTAAGTGGAATTCTATATTGTATAATACCAGGTATATATCGAATAAACATATCCAACACTGTCCCACCAATTCCTAACACTAGTATGATATGAACAACCATTGCTAAAAAACTATCTGGTAACAGGTGCAGAATTATCATTTAATATTCCAAACTTATGAATTTAATACTTTTTTTGCATGTTCGTAATGAGTTTTTCTAGATTCTAATCCAATAGTACCGCCATTAATCCGTTTGGTTAATGTTAATATATCACCTTGGTCAGCCCAACGATTAAGGTTATTTTCTTCCCAATACCAGCATGCAGACTGCACAGCACCTTCAAAAGTAGATAAATAGTCTGGTATTTCGTCAACTGGCGTATCAATAGATTCGGCAAATTTGGTATAATTAGTTTTGCCTGTTAGTTGTATTAAGCCACGACCACAATAGCGGAATCCATCTCCTGATTCTTCAGGTCCATTCCCCATTCTATTACCATATACTCTATTTGCAATTGCAGATTGATTGTGTGCATACTTGTTTGCCAATGCATCAGTTGGAAAATATTTTGGGAATACTTTACGTAAAGAGGTAGATCTATAATTTAAATTTTCTTTTAGAAATTTATAATTACCGCTTTCATGCGCAGTTTGTGCCAAAAACGCCGCAACTCTGGGTATTGTGTCAATATCATAATCAGGTAGTATCATAGTTAATGCATTATACCAATAATCTAAATATGGGTTACCTGGTATTATTTGTGACAAATGTTCTTTTTTGAAATCAAACTTAAATGACATTAGTTTTCTCCAATGCAACAGCCCAATTGCTGTTTTCAAATATATATGTGTTGTTTATTTTTGTAATGTTGTAATTACCAATGTATTTCGTAAAAAAGAGTATCTCAGCAATATCTTTACTTTCCATCATAAGTGGGCCTTTAACAGAATTATATACGTCATTTACCGCGCCACTTTTAATTATATTAAATGTTACTTGGTCACCCCATATTTTTTTAAAAGTAATGGATTCATCTAGTACATTAATTTTATCCGCAGAACTGGCAGCAAAAAAATTACTATAATTATTTAGGCTGTGTTTGTTAGTGGCAAGTTTATATGATTCTTTATTACTCGGTATTATTGATGTTAAGTTTTCAATTGTCGCGTCATGACTCTCGAAACTTTTAAAATAGCGAAATCTCATATCAGGCATACCAGTTAATCGTTCTATCCCTACCAATAATTCTAAAATTTGGTCTGCTGTATGTCTACCACGTTCTAATTCAATAAATACCTTATATGTTCCATCATCAGTTTCACCTGGTGATATGTCGGCGTCTAATACAAAATCGTACCCCATTTCTACAAAATTTTCCAAATCTTTTGCTGGGTCTTCACTATCAACCGTAAAACTTAATACAACGACGTCGATGTCGTCACCTATTTTACTTTTATATGAGTCTATTTCAAATACTTTCTTTACCAAATTCCGTAAATCATTTTTTCTTAAATTTTCTGTGATATTTTGCATTCTTAAATTACCGGTGATCGTGGCGTCATACCTGCCATTGGCATACCTGCTTGTGGGGCGACAGCACCAGATACCCCAGGTACACCTGGCGCGATTGGTGCAGGTATTGCAGGTGTAACTTGCTGGGTATTTGTGTTTGTTATTTGATGTTGGGTCTCGTTTTTCATTTTGTGCATGTACCCTTTATAAATCTCAAATGCCACTTTTTTAGGCATTTGTATTTCAACGATCCATATCGGATGGCTATCTATTTTACCTTTTTTTGTTCCTGGTCTAATATCGTCTGCTGTTTTTATCTTCCGTGGTTCGACTAAATGTGATTTTTGATATTTCACCTTACATCCGATATCAATCAATCGTTTACCACCAATTGGGTCTGGCATTTTTTGGTGTGGCCACATAAATCCAACAGTAATCCAATGCCTATCAATTTTTGGGCCATATGCTAACTCGCCATCAATCCAATTATCATAAACATACATATCTAATTCATCAAGTACACGTTCAACATCTTTAAGAACAGCAAGACTTGAATTACTTTCATATAAACTTTGTATGTTTTTAATAATATCTAATACATCATGCATAATAAAATCCTAGAATAATCTACTTGTATTTAGTCGAAATAAAATTATATCCATCTGTTTACATTATAGGCATTCATTATTTTTGATTAAATGTGGTAAATACGAATGTAGGACCAATGTAGTTATCATGGCGGTCACTACAAGTCCTATTTCTCACACAAAGTAGGAGATTACTGAATGAGTAGAAAAGTGAATAAAAAACGTTTTACATCAGAAGTTAACATAATAGATTTTCAACCTTACTTACCAGCAAAGCGTAAACAAGTCACCCTGGCCCCACGAAATAAAAGTCAAATAGAATACTTGCATAAGTTGCAGAATGAATCCACTAGTATTATTTTTGCAGTTGGCCCAGCTGGTACTGGAAAAACTATACTGGCAGTTCAATATGGAATTAAATTATTCCAAGAAGGAAAAATTGAAAAAATCATTGTGACAAGACCCGCCGTTTCAGTAGATGAAGATTTGGGTTTCTTACCGGGCACATTAGAAGAAAAGATGGCCCCATGGACCAAACCTATTTTTGATGTGTTTGCAGAATATTATCAGAAAAGAGATATTACCAGATATTTAGAGGAAGGTGTTATAGAAATAAGCCCATTAGCGTACATGCGCGGAAGAACCTTTAAAAATGCATATATAGTAGCCGATGAAATTCAAGGTACTACAGTTAACCAAATGAAAATGCTATTAACCAGGATCGGCGATAACTCAAAAATGGTGATCACGGGCGATTTGAACCAGGCAGATAGACTTGGTGGAAATGGCTTGGATGATTTCATTCGTAGAATGAAAGATAAAACCCCCTGTTTAATTGAACTTATAGAATTTGGGGTTGACGACATTGAACGACACCCTGTAATTAAGGAAATTTTGAATCTATATGATGAAGACTGAAATTATTCATTTGTGGATTAGATATATTCTAATGCGCTGTAATATGTTCAATGCCAAAATTTAACATTTAGTCAAGTAAAACATATTGGAGGGTACCAAGTGCCCTCCTTCTACAGGTTACCCCACAGCATTTTACAACATACACGTTCATGAATATAATATAATAACGTATGGATTAATACTTGCATGCTAGCGATACTGCTAGCGATGGTTAAGTCGTTGGAAACGATATACGCAACAATAAATGATACAATCGTTGCTATAGCTCTCCAACTAATAGTTTTTACAAATGTTCTTTTTCTCGATTCTCGCATATGTTTGAAAGTCTAATTAATGTGGCAGCAAGATTAATTTCTGGGTCAATAACTAAGGTGTGATCAACCAACCCTTGTTTGATAATAAGAATTGCTTGTTCTTGCATGTCATCGTCACCAAATAATTCAATATTATCATATAACCATCTATATATATCTTCAATTTCATCTGGTCGTGCTTGACTACAAATCAATTTTCTTGCTTGATTGATTTTTCCTGCTTTGAATAATTGAACCATTTCGATTTTGTAATCAGAGTTATTACCATCACCTTGTTGTGGGGTGTATAATGTACCATCTACGCAATTCATTTGAACTAAGTTAATACATTTTCGTAAATCTGGATATGTTGATTTCACAAAAGTATCTAATGTATCCAACTCAAAATTAATATTTTCCGATATTAGAATTGTGGCAATTCGAGTGGTAAATTCGGTCTGGTCGACTTTTTCTATGTGAAATCCTTGGCATCTACTATGTATGGCTGGTAAAATTTTATTTGGATAGTTACACGTTAATATAAATCTAGCCGTAGTATGATACTCTTCCATTACCCCACGCAATACTGCTTGTGCATTTATAGATAGGTAGTCTGCTTCATCAAGTAACACTACTTTGAATTTCCCAAATGGAATCATTGATACAAAATTTACAATAATATTTCGTATATCATCGACTGAATTTGTTCTTGATGCATTTATTTCTTTTATGTCATATGGATGGATGTTTAGTTGATTAAACAAAATTTTAGCAAGGGTTGTTTTTCCTACTCCAGCAGTTCCACTTAACAAAAGATGTGGGATTGCCCCTTCATTAATCCAATTCGTTATTTGTTGTTTTTGATAATTATCTCTAAAAACATACCCATCAGTTGTTGATGGTCTATATTTCTCAACCCAAAGTTCTGATATAGACATTTAATTCTCTGCGATAGTTAAAAGGTTGTATTATATCAATAACCCAGAATCTGTCAAGGTAATGGGTTATTGTGTATTTGTTAAAACATTGGTTTACTAAAATCAAATGTGTGTATATTTGATTTGTTGGAAACACCAAAATAAATGTCAGTTGGTTTAGTGTCTGCTGTCATCATAATAGATTTTGTTTCTACACGGCGAACTTCTATATCGGACTCATTTATTTCTATTTTGACACTACGGGTCCATCTACCATGTTCAACTAAGATCCAATCCCCGACTTTAATTTTATCTTGTTTTGGACCAACCGCATAAACTTTGCCCCAGCGTGGCTTAATTCCTTCTGATTTACCGTCATCGCTGCCTATGATGATCCCAGCTGATGTTACTTGTTCATCAAATGACATATCTGTGATAAGAACGCTATCGTGCAAAGGGGTTAATTTCTCACATTTGATGAAACTCATTCATCACCTGCTGGATCCATTTTTGAAATATCTTTAACATTTTGTTTCATTTGTGGTTTTTGCTGGGTGGGTCCTGCTGTTTTTGATGATGGTGATTCTGGCGGGGTCACCGATTGTTGAAGTTGCTCATTAATCACTGGCTGTTGGTACCCAGATGCATTTTGCCCACGTGCGGCAGTGACAATGTCTTCTTCTTTCCGGATAATTCTCCCACCTGGTCCTATTTCATCACCTCGTGCATTCACTTTAACGTTACCAACCGCAACAGTTAATTCGTTTTGGTTAATTAATTTAGTCATGTCTACTTCTTTTCCCCTAAGAGAACGATAAACACCTCTTTGTGGTTGTTTCATTGTCATAATAATCTCCTTGTAATTATGTACTTATCTTTAAAAATTCACGCCAATCTAAATTATATTTAATACTATCAATTTTATGAATACCAATTATATATAACACATAACTAGCCACACTAGAACCCCGGCCAACACCCCATATTACATCTTGATGTGTGCAAGTATCAACAAAATACTTGCACCATCTCAATAAATCTATCATACCGAGTCGTTCAAACTCAGTAAATTCTTCATAAATTCTGGTTCGTTCGACATCTGAATTACATTTATCTATACAAAATTGTTTTATATCAAAATTTTTGTATTCTTCTGTAAAAAACCACTGGGATTGTAGAGATTTATGATAAAGTTCAGGTGAATCAGATTCTGCTGGTAATATAGGAAAATTAAACTCACCTATTTGCGCAAGAGTTATTAAATCTTGGGTTATATCTACTGATAATTTTGAAAGAACTGATGTATCGCCTTGATAAAGGATATTAAATACATCAGTTTCGTTGAATATTGGATTATAAAACTTATCTAGTCGCATAAACGTATTTTAATTGATATTGATAAGTTTGTCAAGTCCCTTTTCTCTATTTTCTTGCATTTTAACCCACTCATTTCTTCTACGGGTGGTTAATTCTTCTTTATATGTGTCTAATACCAGCGAAATTTGTTCACGCACTTGCAAATTAGTTGTCATAAAGTATTTTTTTCCTAACTCAGTTAGTGTTGCCTCGATTTCAGCATCTTTTAATGATCCTAAATCATTAATCAATGGGTGCATTAAAATTCACCGACATGTTTTAAAAATACAGTAGTCCCACCATCAAAACTCCAAACGTCAACCACTTGTTGTTTACCTGCGAAATTGGTGTTTACTTTAAATGGGGTTTGGAAGTTTGAATCATATAAAAGTACCCCAGTGTTTGACGGCTGGAAGGTAACTGTGCGTTCAGTCCCAATTTCAGTACTTGAAAAATGTAATCTAATCACCCCGTATACACTAGTTGAGTCATCCCCAGGCCATCCTGCAAAACTCACTGTACTATTAGATGTTAATGCAACGACTTGTACGGACGCGCTTGCGATATTAATTATAATTGATGAATTTGCAGAAGATGTTTTACCAATTCCAAAAAAGTTGGTATATGTGCCATTATTAATACTACTTTGATGCAAGTCATTTGCCACTGTATCATTGGTTTGGTCAATTGTTGCTTTTAGAAGGGCATTTTGTTGTAAAGTGGTTATTTCTGAATATGCTATTCCCAATGCATCATGAATTATTGTGAAATTATCCCGAAATCCTTGACTATCATTATCTTGCCCAGCAACTGGGTATGCAGTGTCAATTGTTGAAAAAATTATGTTACTACTCATATTGTTATCCTATTATTGTTGAATACAAGATATTTATCACTAGAATCACCAGCAACTGAATCAATTATGTATCTATCAATAGTGTAATCTATATTTTTAAAATCAAACTTGCTATTTTTTATTTGTAAAAGAATATTTTCAGACATTCCAACTTTACAATAACATAATGGAACAGCCAACACGAATTCCATCTCTTTTTTTGTACCTGGTTGGATACTTCTCATCCATAATGGAAGATATGTTCTTTCAGTTGAACCAACTTTACTGATGTTTTCTCGCCATATTGATATACTATTTGTAAAATAATTTTTTGCATATTCATCTGATACATTATACCCAGTACTATCGACTGACACAGTTGGGATAGGTCTGGTAGCAGTGGGCGCGGCAGTATTGAGTTCATTAATATCACGACTCCATATTGACTTATTATTATCTGCGGTGATTTTATCACTTGACTTATATAACGTGGTTAGTTTACTTTTTAGTTTTTTATTTGCCGGTGCTAATGGGTCTATTAATGACATATATACTACTTCATATATCTTATTTTTTGTACCAGGTTCAATCGCGACTGCTGATTTTATTTCACCAATTCGAAATTGCTTTCGTTTATTGTTTAACCCAATTGCGCTAACAAATGCAGCAGCATTTTTTGATTCAACTCCTGCATATATAATACATGATAAATCATGTTGAACACCAAAATTAGGATCGTCTAATCTATAAACATTTGATGGTGTGAAAATATTAGAATCATTAATAAAATTATTCCATACTGCACGTTGTTCATGCTTTAAAAATGGTTTAATTTTAATATTGCTGTACAGTGTTTTTTGTGGTGACGATACTGTTATATAAAACTCTTTAGATAATGAACTGACACCATAATTATCTTTTGCATCTATCGTAAATTTAAATTTACGATCAACTGTTGTTCCATTATTGTCAAAGGTTGTTTCAGCCCGGTTATAGTCAAATGTTGTCAGTCCTTTTATATTTTTTTCTGGAATATTGAATTGATTTACTTTACCGATTATTTCACCAGTTGACAATAGTGATAATCCATATGGCAGTGTACCAGATGATAAATGATAGGTAACAGATGCATTTTTAATTGTTGTTGTTGCAATTACTTTAAAGTTTGAGATATAGTTGGCACCGATAGTACCAATGTTGTTATCAGAAATCCATTCAATAAAACTATCTATTTCACCTAATACGGTTATTTTAAATAATTTGGTAGTTGAAGCAATTTCATTATCACTCCCCACCCGATGAGCTGTTATATTGAAAAAATATGGTTTACTTACTGCTGGTTGATATGGGATTCTACCATATATTTCACTAGTGGTTGAATTAAACATAACACCTGGCGGTAATCCATAAACACCCCATTTTGATAGGTCAATAATTGATGTCGATGTATGGTTTACTAAACAAATATATGAGTTGGATGCAAATAATATAACATCATCAACTTTATATTGGTGATTCTGTGCCCATTGTTCAGTTGCTACCCCCAATGTGTAATGAATTTCATCAGTATCATATACATCCAACACCATTATGAGATAATTATTTGCTCTTACCGAACCTAAATTGCCGTCTGTTTTCCACACTGGTGTTCTAACAGAAGTAGCATCTGCAGTAAATAAACTTACGCCATCAAGCAATGTTGTGTTGTCTGCCTTAAAATAGTCATCCCCAACTACATAAATACCAAATGTTCGTTTAGATACCGTGTACCCATCCGTAACGGAAATAATAAATTGATAATTCCGACTAATCGTAGATGGTAGTTTTGCTTGTGTATTATAATCATAATACCCAGAATTGGCGGCGGAATCATATTCATATGTATCATATCCATTATCTGGCCGCACACTGAAGTCATATGCAAACGAATCGTAATACCCACTGCCGTATGTGCCATCTCCATCTGAAATTTTCATAGTTGGTAATGGATTGACATACCCAACTATTCTACCATCTTCAGTGAGTGACAGACCAGGCGGCAATTCACCCTCATCACTCGATATAAAAAAACTTAATTTTTGCCCAGTGGCTATATCCGTGTCGAATACAAGTATTTGATAGTTGACGAATGTTCTATCTTTAACATAATACTGATGATTAATTCCAATATCTAAATACCCGGTCGGCAATGCAAATCGTGGTGCATCTGCACCCTGCACAATAAAGTAAAATGTTCTATCAGAAATATCACCATCTTTTGATGCCCGAATACAAAATGTAAATTTAGATTCACTCGCAACTTCGTACGGTGTGCCAAGTATAGTATTATCGACTAATCTCAACCCAGGTGGCAATGCACCCGATATTAATGTAAATGTGACGCCCCGTGGGTCAGACGTTGGCAATATTTTGTAATATACAGGTTCGGCCTTGTTCGAGAATGATTCAGTAAGTCGGATGCGTTCTTGAATAGTACCAAGTGATGTGCCGGATTCTGCTGTCCATATAGTTAATGTCATTAGTTCGTTCTCTACTTGCCTAAAAATCCAAAATCTAACATATTATTTTGTAATGGTGTTCTGAATCCACTGGTAACATTAGTACCATTCATATCTATAGTGACCCCTGTTTGGTTAATTTCAGTTTTCCCGGATGGGTTAAGCAATGAACCTAAATCAAAATTTATATTAGAGTTTATAAAAATTGAAATTACCGAACTTAAAATGTTAACATCATTATTATAAACTTTTGATTCTATATTACCACCATTAACAGTGGTAATGGTATGTCCATTTAATTCAAGATTTCCACCCAATGTCGGAATTTCATCAGATTCAATTTTGGTAATAGCACGTACATCAATCGTACTGGCGAGCTGATTAAAAAATATGCTGCTATCTGAACTTGTAAGGGATTTAAATTCTAAATTTATATTATTTTTTTGATTAAAAACACCAACGCCACCCCCAATATTAACCCCATTTGATATTTGAATATCCCCAATTGCGGTAAAATTCGCATTGACTTTTTGAAATGCTGTTCTCAAATCATCGCCAGTTCCATCATTTGCATAACTACCTAAATTAATTAATTGTATTGTCATGTTCTGCTCTCTCTTATGTATTTACCGTTATTATAGCTTTTCAATCGTACAGAGTGCCTTTCCAATTGTGCCATCCCCTGGTGGTATAGTATCTGCAGTTACCGTAACTTTATATACGTTAAACAAACTATGGTCTGTGAACGTAATACCAATAGTATCGCCTGCCGTAAGAAGACTACCAACCGTATCCCACGTTGTGTTATCTTCTGTTTTTAGTATCTTGCCAGAATAGATATTTGCCGTGGTAGGATAAGTTCTATACGCACTTACATATACATTAAAATTTGATTTTTGGTATTTTAGTTGAATATCTAGTGCATTATTATTGTTAATTACTCTAACTGATAAATTATCCCTAATTAATGCATCCTGTCCTACTATAAGTATCGCAGATGTGTTGTTCACCGATGTGGTATACAGTTCAGTAAAATTAAGATTTATTTTATCAAAGGCGACCCTTAACGGATCGCCACTTTTGTCATTTGCTGTTTTACCAATATTAATATGTTGTTTAGCCACTATGCCCTCCCTACTGCAATCTCAATAACACCAGCTTCACCAGTGTCTTTATCTTCCAATGCTTTTCCAATTATAGACCCCAATTTTGGGTCAGCCGCTTTAATAGCGTATCCGGGGGTATTTGAGGTGGTTAATAAATCGCCTTTTTTAATTTTACCGATAACTTTACACGGTGTTCGTCCAATCAATGCTATACAAACTTTAATTCCAGATTGTTCAGCATTTAATACATATGCAGGATTTGTTGTTACAACACCAGCTAACCGAGTGTCATTTATTGTAGATGCGTTAGTGACTTCCTTATCACCACCAAATACCATAACCGTTCCTGGCGCATAATCAAAATCACCCTCATAATATTCTGCCAAGTCAGCGTAAGTAGCTTGCATTTTACTACCTGGTGACAAAATCCAGTTACCAGTAATGGTACCACTTGTTGCAGCAGCACCAGTAGTTAATGTAGTTGTTTTTAATATACCATTTGTAAAATCAACTTGACTTGAGCTTCCAATTATCCAATGCCCTGTTATGGTACCGGTGGTGCTGGTTGCACCCGTGGTAAAATCACGAACTTTAACAGTTCCACCAGTAAAATCCATCGAACATGTCGAGATTACCGTGGTATTTGACCCAGTTGTACCAGATGCAGACAAGAAGTCATACCCACCCGGGGTGGTAAATGTCACGGTCAATGGACCGGTACTTGTGTCAATTATTTTATAATTATCGATTTTTAGTTGTGAAACATCAATTTCACCATTAGCACCAGTTTTGACGATGCGATTTGCTTGCCCAGTTGTGGTTGTTAATGTTACTGAATATGCATTATTGAGTGTATTAGAACCATCATATGCAACAGTCATTAATCCACTGGCGGTAAATGCAGTATTTTTAATACCATCACCTTGTGTAACGACTGTCCCTGCGGTAACTTCTATTGGATTTGCTGCAATCCCGCTAAAATTTCCAAGAATGGAGCCATTACCAATTGGTGCCATTTGTGATTTGGTAATAGAGTTAGGTTTTATCCCAACCCATCCATTTGTTATTGTGAAATTTGCGGTATCGAACGATGCTATTCCCAAATCAGAGGATGTGATTCCAGTTGCATTTAACCGTGTTGTTGCATAATTCAATGAAAGTTTACTTTGTTGAATTGCCGCAGTTGGACTAATCATTGAATTAACAACTTTATTAGCCCCAATTGCCGATGTTACCACAATCCCAGTATCATTGTAAGTAAATAGTACATCACCAATAACACCGGAAAAAATTTGCTCGTTGCCTGATATTGCATGATCAACGTACAGCTTGGTGGCAGCATCTGTACTTGCCGTAGGGGTCGCTAAATTGGTGATTTTGAATTTACCCATGTTTAGGGCTGATTTCATTGATAATGATCCATCCAGCGCCAAATACCCAGCACCGATTAAATCCGTTTGTAATATTGGTTGGTTATTATGATCTATACCCAATCGTTTATCAATATATCCACGTATAGCACTTTGTACTGGGATCACATCAGGTGTGTTGTTTGTCATTGACGTATCAGACGAGAATTCAGAAACAACAACCCCACGTTTAAATCCGAGACCATCTACATTTGATAATGCAATGTTAGTACTGAGTGTGACCGTTCCGGTACCCTGGTCAACAGTAAAGTATCTACCAACCCGGAATACCCCATTTTGGTCGGTGGAAGTGTAGAAACAACGACCAACACCATCTTCTTGAATTTCATTTTCGGATTGACGGCTAATTGCTGGATTTCCATAAATTTGATATGGATAATTGGTAGTGGAATAACTGCCGGTTCCAATATCCAGGAAGTCATGATTAGTGGCTCGACACGAACTAATACGGGTTGTTATTTGTGCGGAAGCACCGGATGTATATCCCGCTCTTAACACGGTTGCCGTAACTGAATCAAATGGCTTACTAATACCTATTACAGAACTTATTGCGGTAGTACCTTCTTCTGTTATGTGTGTTATTCCAGTCGCAAATGTACCAGGATCCAATGGATATTCCAGCGTAATACTAGTGCTAGTACTAGCACTACAATTCCAGAACCCATTGTATAAGGAATTACTATTACCGGATACCCTATAAAATTTGTTAATCGCGGGTGCGGTAGTTGATGTGAATGATAATGTTATACTGTACGGCCCATCCCCACTTTTACTGACAACCCCAGAAGCTGTTCGTTGTGTTCCTATAATAAAGTCACCTGGATCTGCCTGGTATAAAGTAGTTATTGTAGCAGTGGAAACACCTACTGACGCAGTTCCAGCTACATTCACATTATCAGTAAGCTCGGCAGTTAAGACGGCATCACCATAACTCAATTGAATACTAGGTGTGCTGGTATAGTTGTATCCAGGACTCACTAATGTTACCGTATCAATACTGCCATTGCTAATTGTACAGGTAGCAATAGCATTGATTTCTGCACCGCCCCCAATAAATGTAATGATAGGTGGTAATGTGTACCCAGTACCACCATTAGTTATGGTGATGTTTTTAACAGATGTCACAACGGATGCGTTAACTGTACACCCACTTGGTACCCAACACGCTGGACTAACGGTAAACTTATTTGCGTCATCAATTGATTGTATAATCGAGCGGTTTGCGCTAACAAAGGTCAACGTTCCACTAGGTGAGGTAACTGGTGGCGTATTTAACGTAATGGTAGTGGTAGTATCTATAGTAGATACACCAGTTACATATTGTGTTTCATCAAATCCCGTCCCTCTAACATAATCCCCTATTTGAATACCACCGTTGACTGAATTTACTGTTAGTATAGTTGTACCAAATCCACCACTAACAGTTACAGCAGTTGATGAAATGGTCACGGTCATACCAATCAGTAAGCCAGAGGTTGTTGTGACGGTAAGTTGTGTGTTACTTGTGACATCAACTACCTGAGCAGACCTATTAAACCCATCTGTTGTTTGATTAGAAATTGTAATATAACTATCTACTGGTGGGTACAACTGATGTCTATTATATGGTATATCAAATGTTACTAATTTATATAATGTATTACCTGGTGATGATGTTTTATTTTTAAATGTTAATGCACTAACCCCACTCCCATCACCCGCATTATTAATTATGGCAGTTGGATCTATGTCAATATATCCATTACTTGCTATACCAAACGTTATATTTCCAGATGGAATCGCGGTGGGTGCTGCACTTAATGTGACAGTAGTTTGTTGTGTGTCACTGTTGTATGATATGTTGGTAACCGTTTGTCCATTGGTAATTCCAATGCAATTTACTACATCACCAACTTCGATAACCCCAATTACATTGTTCACAATTACGGCTGTACTGTTAGTATTTCCACTTACGACATCAGCTGTAGCAATGACTTCAGGACTGACATAACCTAATATACGATGTAGTCGACCATTCCATGCTGTAATATATGTTCCTTTGTTAAGTTGGTCGATTGTTGATTGCTGACTTATATGTAATACTGCAATTTTGGTGTCCCCAACCGTAGATCCCTGTGTTTTACTTGGGTCAGATGGATCAACTGTATTGATATTAGAAATATCTGTTGTAATTTTAAAATAATCAAACGCGGTGTCACTTTGAAGAATTGCAACGTTATTTGGTAATACTTCACCAGTTGAGTTAGTCAAATGGTATGAAGTAACACGATATATATCCGCCAACTTATCGCTGTATTGCAATGCTGTACTTGGTCTAGTTGGCTGAACATTGGATATATTATTAAATTTAACATTTCGCAATGATCGAATGATTACTAGTTGGCCATGGTATAATTCGGTATGTAACCCGGTTGTTGATGTTCCATTATTACCAGATGTGTTTAAATATAATTTAAGAACATTTTGCCCACTAATTGTAATATTAGTATGTTCAATGGAGTTAGCTTCGTATCTGGAAATACCCCCATTAAAAACAGTGTGATCTATTTCAACTTCACACCCGTTCAGTGGTTCGTACTCATACCCTATTATCCATAATGCCAATGATTGTGTTGTTGCAGTTGGTGTCATTTCATTGGATACCACACCTTGCTTGTAAATTCTTGCAGTTTGAATTAGATTATTAGCTAATGTAACTGAATCTGGTAATTCAGTTACATCATAACCAGATGCCCGCAAGCCATACTTTCCGTGTGAATTGGACCCGGCTATTGCACGAATTTGCCCACCATTGTTTGCCCAGAAATGGGTGTGACAGTAATAGCTAAAGGTTGACATTTGTTCAGAAACTGCCCCATTGGTAGCGATAATTGCGTATCCGAGGTCATTAATCATGGCAAAATCATTTGCTATCATGGATTTATTGCCACCCATTTCAATGTTTATTTTTAAGCCACCTCCACTGTTTAAGAAAGAGATTACAGATGATTGAATAGTTGGTTTCGCCGTTAAAATAGCGGTTCTGGCAGTTTGTAGACTACTAGATTGTTGTGTAATAGTTGGATAATCAGCTGTTCCACTAGTATAACTGTGGTCTGGTATATAATCTATCAATATATCACTCAATGATGATAGTATAGTATTGAAAGAACTTGGATTAGTTGGGGGGTTATCAGTCACTTGCGTTCTTGTATTACCAGATGATTTGGTGATGGATGTCCCCGCAACTATAGATTGTATAATCGTTTTTAATCTAGTATATGCTGCAATAGTAACAGATTCTTCACCAATAATATAGCTGGTTGCAGTTCCAGAAATCCGCCAGTATGCTTCAGCCGAATCCCTAGTTTGACTATTCCCACCATAAAATAAATCATACACCATTGCATCAAGAATATATCCTACATCACGCTGACATGTTAGTGCATTGTAGTTTGGGATTAATTTGACAGCATAATTGCTAGAGATCCATGCGGTAATTTCAGTTTGAATGAATTTTCGATTGGCAACTAGTATATCTTTAGCTTTGACCGAATCTTCGCTTGCCCCAACTGGTGTTGGATACGTAATTGCGGGTATACTTGTAATTCCGTGTTCAATAATAGACATAATAATATTCATTCTATCATTTATTGCAGATTGCACACTGGAATTGGATGATGTTGCATTAGCCAATTCTTTTGCTTTATTAATACCAGCAATTGTTTGAATTTTTTGTCTATTAATAACTGTATTCGAATACGAACGAAGATATGATAAGCCAGCTTTAACTGACTGGAAGTTTGAACCCAATACCATATCATATCCAATTGCATCAATAATCAACCCGACATCACGTGAACATTTTGAATTATTATATGAATCTGCTGCATTGTATGGTGTTGCGACATTTAGTGTCATCACAACCGTTGCAGTTGATGCATCAAAACTTACAATGTCATCTACTTGATATCGTTGGCCTTGTACATAAAATGCACATGGTGGGTGTGGAGGGCGAATATCCAACCCACTATTAGGACCACCAACCACTGTTAGTGTTATACCATTGTCTGCAATATCGGTTATAGTTCCAGTTAAGCGACCAGCAAACCCATCCACATATTGCCCGCCAGCAAACCGTTTTTTATTGGTGCTTTGGGTAAATGATGAACAATCTTGACCATACGGTGATTTAGTTTTAATCTGGCCACCAGGGTCAAGAACCATTGCAAATCCACCATGTCCTTGAAATGTAATATTGGAAATACGGGTTGCATCATTACATAGGAATACATCAATGTCTTTGTTATTTTTGGACGGACTAGTAATATCTAATGGATTAGTTAAATAATGTCGTCCATAGTTAATAGAATCATATATGAACCAGTCCCCAGTATTAAGAACCCCGATAGTACTGAATGGGTATATTACTGAACAATTCATAAAGTTGCCACTTACTGAATCGATAATAGCTTTACCACGTTTTACTATGTTGTTGTCAGTAATAACTTTTCCAATCCAGGTAGATGACGCTTGGCCATTTGCTAAAGTTACAATGATTTTTTCTGATGAACCGCTAAGTGTTATGTTAGTGTTGGGTGCATAGTTCGGTCCAGTATAATTGACCACCCCGACTTCCATTGCATCAACTATTGCGTCACGATAGAAGAATATTTTACGCCATGGTGATTGTGAGACACGGTCACGTGGCCTAATAATGGTTCTTCTGATATCATCCCCTTTAATAGAGCAATTTGCGGGTAATCTAATTGGGTAGTCTTCATAATACACCCCACTTTCTACAAAAATAGTGATGTTAAGATCACGTACAGTTTCACCAAATTCAACTTGTTCACCAACCGTATATAACCCAGGCTTAGTCATTCTAACTTGGATGGTATCAACCCCGGGTGCACTCTCTGGTATATACTTGACAATAGAAGAGTATGCCAATGAATCAGTACCAATTAATGCTTTTGCTGGTATAATATCGTTATTCAATGGTGAACCTTGATCAACATATCCATTGCCACCATTATCAATCACAATATTCCAAATACCACTGCCAAATGTTGGCGTGGGGGCGGCCCCGACCCCAAATTTGATTATGTTTGTAATGGTTTCCATGTTATAAATGAAAGTATCATTCGCATTTATAGACGCATGGTTTACACTATCAAATGTTTGTGTGAATAATGTTTGATACCGACTAGCAGTGGTTTGAGTTAAAACTTGTAATCCCAACCCTTTAACAAATTCGATGCCGTCTATTGTTTCACTAAATTGTGTACCAATTGCAATTGCGTGAGAACTTGCATTTTTATAATAACTTTTACCGGCGTTGATAGATTGCCATGTGCCGCCTGTTACAAGGTCAATAGCCATTGCGTCGACAATTAACCCGATGTCACGAAAACAGCTAGATTCATCGTAATTAAAACTACCAGTAAATGTTGTATCTAAGTATTGAATTGTGTTTACTGAAACTGTTTCTTTAGTATCAAGTATCAATTGTCTAGTAGATGTTAATACTGAATCATAATTTGTTAATGATGGGTATTGAACATTATATTCTGAGTTTGTTTCAATAATATCTTTAATAATAGTGAATAATTCAGTTATCGTGGCGGATGCATCTGAACCATTGCTCCACGCAGTATTTCGTACTTGGGGGGTAGATGAAAAAGTGGGTGTAACGGTAATATTTTGGGAAAGTAATGCCACCATTGTTTGGATATGGCCAATTGCTAATATTGTTGTTATTTGTTCATTTGGAATAACAGTGACATTATTAGACCAGTATTTCTTGGCAGCATGAATACTTGCAGAATTCCCGCCATATGTAATATCATATGCAATAGCTTCTAATATGTATTTTATATCACGCTTACAAGTAGCTTGGCCAGTAACTGGGTTTCCATTGTAATCAAAATTTGGGTATGCTGAAGTCACCCAGGCGACAGTTTCATCAGTAATAAAATTAATATTTGCAATAATTGCTTGTCTAGCATTTTCATACCCACTACTCAATGTAGATGGACTGATAAATATTGGACTTGATAAAATACCAATACCAGTTGTTAATGTATTAATTATAATATCAAACAAATTAGTTATCTTTGATGTAATAGCTAGATTATTAATAACAGCGAAATTATTGTTAACGTAATCCACTGCTTCATTTTTATAAGAAGATTTTTTATTTAAAATTTCAGTTCTAGCATTAGTAAGAATAGTACCAATCGATGATATAGATGGCGGTATTATTGTATAATTTGTGTTTAATTCAACAATATTTTGAATAATTGAAATATTTTGTGAAATTGAGACAGAGGCATCCGACCCATTATTAAATGTTTCATTTTTATACTGCTTGACACTCTGTTGATATACTAATGGCAAACTACCGTTAATGATTATTATTTGTGCCAGCGTGTTGATATACCCAATTGCCGCGTGTATTGCTGCACTTTTATCATGTGGTGCATTTTGAATTGAAGTGAGCAAATAGTGGGTACCTGCGTATATACTTTGTGTATTACCACCATAAAGTAAATCATATGTAATACTCCAGACAATGTGTTTTATGTCTTGTCGAACAGTTGGTTTATCATATATAACTGTCGGGAATTCTGCGCTTAAAAATCCAATTATTTCTGCTTGAATAAATGAGATATTATTTAATAATAAATCTTTAGCACTTGTTTTACCAGTTGTTGTTCCTTTATTACTCGGCATTTTTACATTTGGTATTGTACCAGATACAATTATGTCGAGAATTATATTTATGTTATCATTAATAGATGACACTATTTGTGGCGACATCAGAACACTAGGTAATACTATAAGTTTACTTTTTAAATCAAGTAATACTGCATTTATCTCAGATTTATTTAAATTAGTGTTAGCAGATTCAAATAATATCCCAACTTGTACACTTTGGTAGTTTGATTGGAATGCGAAATCAAAGCAGAGTGCGTTGATTACATTATCAATATAAGATTGTAAATTAATGGTGCTATATGAATAATTGACTAGTTGTTCTTTGGTGTACTTAATAGCATCGATAGTTTGTATAAGTTGGTTTGTTAACACTTCGGTATTAGCTTCATCAAAATAACTCGCAGCAATCCGGTATGAATTATATGTTGTATCTAAAACTATGTCATATCCAATTGCATCCAATATAGTTTGGATATTGAGTTTATATTTGGGTTTGTCATAATCGAATTTATTAACATATTTTTTGTTTATATATGCAATTGTTTCTCGCTGAATGAATTCTTTATTTGATTGCAATAAATCGTATGCGTTAGTATAACCAGCATTAGCCGAATTCCCACCAGTTAGTGTTACACTTTGGATTGTTGAGAATGTTTGGTCATGGCCGGTTGTATATGATATACGTTGTTTGTATGGGCCTGGCTCGTTTGATGACAAATTAATTAAGTTTTCCGCTTGTAACGCGGCGGCACCTACAGATTTGTATGCATATTGCCAAAAGCGGCCTTCTTTACCAGCAGGTGATTTTAGTTGTAAATCGTCCCCTGATGTTGATACGAATAAATTAACATTGCTTGTAAATGTAGTATTATCTACATAAAATTTAGTTGCAGCTTGTAAATCATTTGCACCAGTTGGGGTTCCATATCCATCTAACGGTGCTGGATGGTCGTTTAAATATAATTTCCCAGCCATCGTATCACCAGTTCGGCGAACAGTGTCTTTACGTGGCATAACTTCTGATGATAAGTAGTTACCACTCAATGACGAATCATAATCTTTATCAGTGGTATTTGCTTCTATTGGTTCATTTCGAACCCGTAGTGGGCCACTAACGAACCCACTTTCTGATGTTTTAACATACGTTCTGTTGGCATATCCAAGGGTTACTGGTAATTCATCTATAGTAGTTGTTGAATTAGGCCACGCAATGTTAAATGCGTTAACTAACTCCGGGCTTGGATCAGATAATTTACCAATTGCAAAATGATTGGTGTTTAACGCGCCCCCTAGTTGTGGACTTGCGTCCCCGGCAAGATTTGCAACATCTGCTGAAATTACAAGTTGACTATTGCTAGATTTGTTAATATCAATACCTGCGCCAGCAATAATTGAACGTGCAGTTAACGAAGTTCCGGTTGTATTAGACATGATGAGTTGGTTAACCCCGTATGAAGATGGTGCATCATCAAGGTTTGTAAATTTAATTGTTCCACCAGCTCCAAAAATGCTATAAATTTCGTTGAAATTTTCATTTACTTTACGAAATGATTCACGGATACTATCACCTGTTCCGTCATTACCTTGTACACCTATATCAATTATTTGTTTTGCCATGTTGATTTTTACCTCGTGGGATTCGTTATCATTATATTTATCAACATTTTTTGTAATCTTAATGTAAATATTATATGCTTATAAAATCAGAATTTGTATTATCCCACCACCAGCGTATTAGTAAACTTGGAAAAGTCCATTCCTATACTAGAAAAAAATCAGTTTTAACGTTTAGATGTGATTGTTGTGGGAGTATGTTCCAGCGTGAACGAGGTATGATGGATCCAACTAGATTAAATAACAATTTTTATCATGTATGTCATCTGTGCGATGTAAAAAGATTTGCCCAGATGAAGGGTGTAGAAAGTAGACATATTTGGGATATGCCAGTTTCTAGTCTAAAGACCATTGCTCAATTATAAATAGATTACAAGGAGAAATGTATGTTTGAATTTATTAAAAAATTGTTGGGACTAAGTAAATCAGCCCAAATTGCAGAGGAAGTGGCTGTTATCGAAAAAACAGTAAAGGAACATGTTAAAAAAATTGCAGATGTAAATAATGATGGCAAAGTGAATACCGATGAGGTAAAAGCAGTGGTTAAAAAAATTGCAGATGTAAATAATGATGGCAAAGTGAATATCGACGATGTAAAAGCAGTGGTTAAAAAACGTGTTTCTAAAAAAGTCACTGAGTTGACACATGGTGTGGTAGATATTGAAGATATTGAAGCAGTGGTTAAAAAATATGTTTCTAAGCAGGATGCGAAGAACAAAGTGGTAGAAAATACCCCAAAACCGCGTGGTAGAAAACCAAAAGCACAGTAAGTAAGGGGCGATAAGCCCCTTTTTAGTCGTTAGTATTTGTCAATCAGCCAGTAATTGTGGATATAACGACATACATTGATAATATATAACTATAAATCAATAATACCATACTTGTAAGCCAATTCTTAATTTCACCATTAATTTTAGTATGCTAGTGGTTTCGTAATTCATCATGTATTTCTCGTGCAATTGCGATTTCGGGTAACAGCTCGTGAATCATATTGTATTCTTTGTGTTGATATCGTATTATTTGCGATATAACTACTAATGTCCAATACCACCAGTTGATGCATATAACTAGGATAATTGAAATAATGCACCACAATTCAGATTTTGTTCGCATGTTTACAACATCATCCCACCAAACGACAGTTGCACTGCAGCCCACGAAAACTATTATACTAGCATATAACCAATTTTTACGGTTCGCGCTTATTTCTGTGATATAGTCTTTATGTGTTGTTAGTATGTTGGAACACGATTCCCGATTTTTATTCAATGTTATTGTCTACCAATAGCACCAAACGGAACCCATTCACCAGGTGTTCCATCAAGTAAACAAATCCATCCAACATATCCATACTCTGTTGGATTTTGATTCCAACAAATATCTCCCTTTTTATGTGTTCCAGTGGTCGGGGATGATAGCCCATTGATAAATTTTTTATCATCAAAACTTACATTTCCATTAACTGATAGTTTGACAGTAGGGTCAGGGTTTGATATACCAATCGATAACGTACCGTGTACTTTAACTGGCTTTGTTGAATATAGTTTATCCCCAATAATTATTTCATTGGTGTCAGCATATATGATACCAGATTGTTGTACAGATACTACCATACTGTTCGCACATGTAATACCGGAGGGCGTAATTGAAATATTTTCGGAAAGTTGGATGTTATTTACATGTATGGTGTTATCTACGACAACCTTGCCAAGTAACGATGCTTCACCATTGACCACTAGTGATTCCAGTGCACCCACTGTTAGTAAATTAGAATGTAATATATTCCTGCCTAACCCAGTGCTATATAATGCAACGGTACCATTGACATAGTATGCTTGGTCTGGTCCGATATCTATTGATTCACTTGAATAAAGTCTGTCAGGACCTTCCGCAATATATAGATGCTTGGTATACCCATTACTTATCCACGCTAATCCCTTTCCATAGATGGTATCATCCTTAAATGTTTTGAACTCTAATGAGGATGATCTTTCCAACCGGGTGTCGGTCACAATACACTCGGCATGAATTGATCCAAAAACTTTTAATACTCCATTTTTATCACTTTCATTGCCTATCTGAATTTCACCATTATTTTTAATAGTAATACGTGGGGTATTATCAGTTATGATAGCGACATCGTGGTTAGAAAATGTGCCAATACTAGCTAATCCATATCGTGGGCTGCCAATTGAAATTTCAACATCATTGTCAATAATACTGATTGCTGCACTTGGTTCAGATGTACCTAATCCAAGTCTGTTATATATTGTATTAAAGTATGCAAATTCACCAATTGTGGTATCACCCACAACGTTTAGGTTTTTTAATGACCCTACTTCAGTCAAATTGCTTTTTTTTATTTGGGTTCCGAGATGATTCAACCCAATAACTTCAACATTATCTATTTTATATGACTTGTCACTAGCAATATCGAAATCACTATTACTCCATACCCTACCAGACTTGTAAACTAACTGGGTAGTTCCTTCACCCCACGTCCACCGAAATCCTTTTCCGTTCAATTCAGATTCTGTGTTAACAACCCAGTTACCGATGTCCGAAGAATTTCCATTATCGGTTATTAAATTATTAACTTTAATAGTATTAACATATAACTCATTAGCAGTTAATGTTTCAGATACACAAATTGAACCATTATGTGAAACTTGCCCGGCAGTCTCATTTAGTTCAAGTTTGGGAATGTATACTTTATCAGATTGAATGTTGAGTAATTGTGTCATAGTTAGGTCTCTTTTATATATTTATTCAAAAAACCCAACTAATTCACCTAACTAGCGACTTTCAATAATATAATATCCTCATTTATTCTACCATTCATTTTAGTATCAGTTGCATTGATGTCGTCTAAAAATTTTCTTAACGCAATTTTCCCAGCATTTTTAAATTCTTTGAGTTTTTCTTCTGGTTTTCTTATTGTTTTTTGAATACTTTTATTTTCATCAAATCCCACCAACGTTGTTCCCTTTACTCCAATTGGGCCAACCATTTCATCCGCAATATATCTACCCAATTTTCTAGTTTTAGTATTATAAATCCATAATTCTTTAGACCCGATGATATCAGTCGGATTAATTGACACCAATTTCAATGGTTCAAATACCTTCAAATATTTTAATTTGCTCACCAATTTATCTTTCGGTACAGCTTTTTTAGCGCGGGGCTTGCGTGTTACCTTGGCCTCTTCCATTAACATCACACATGCAGATTCGATTTCTTTGTAAAATGATAACAATGAATTGAGCTGCTTTTTATTACGATGACTATACCCTTCTTTAATGTCTTCATCTTTGCCTTCAATTGCTAGAAGCAGTTCTTGCATATTTTTTGTATAGTAATCTCGGATTATTCTTGCGTGTGTTGGCTTCGCTTCTTTAACTTTTAACAGATTGTTAACTTTTAGTTGTTTCGGATTGAAATCATCGGGGGTTTTAATCCATACCTCGATTGCTTCTTCGATTTCTTCAACCATCCGATGTGTTGCTTCTCGCACACGTTCTTGAATATTAATTACTGGGGTAGATGATGGGGTGTCGATATCAGTTTCATTGGCGACTTCATCATGTTTGCTGTCGTAAATAGCAGTAGATATAGCAGTCATTAACCATTCTTTTGTATTTTTACCATTATTAAAGTCATCCCTATGTTCAGGCATCCCTTTCAATAAGCAATTCGCAATAGACCCCATGGTTACACTGGTTCGCCAATCTTTGGTTTTTTTATATTGTGACAACATTACGGTATCTATAGAATTGTTTTCCATCCATTTAATAACGGATGGTTTCAAATCTTTGACACTAAGTTGCAAGTTATAGTACTGCATTGCAGCATGATAGTATTTTAAGTATTCACTCGCAGTCATTGAATCACAGTCAGCCCACCCAGGACTTAAATCTTTTCCACGATTTTCCCGAATAGTAATACTTGTTATTTTTTTCGATTTACATTTTTTATCTTTAGCGATTTTAGCCATAATTATATTCCATTTATTGGCATATTGTGTTTAATCATTCGAAACCAATATATTGTATTATTGGTTGTAATTATCAATTACGTCCATAAACTTTTTCTAATTTTAATTAATCTAATAAGCATTTCGTCTTCTTCTTTTTCATATTGTTCTTCAATTTCAAGAAGTCTTTTTAAAGAATCTGCACGTTCATCACGTTCCTCTGGTGATATAATGTCATCGTCAAGAAATGACATTATATCACCATCAGGTAATTTTCGTTCGCATATTTCAGTCCATCCACTAACATCATATGGGTCAGGACGATTACGATATGTTTCTACCCACCATAAATATAATGTTTTTATCTCTTGTGCTACCAATGCCTGGGGGGTGGGTTTGCCGAAATCTACATTGGATTCTGACATCCATTGTTTATCAAATGTTAAACTACTCGCCCAATCAAGATACGCAATACCAGCTTCTGGACATCTCCAAGATCTCCATTTAAAAAAAGTTGTTCTCCACCAAGGAGTACAAAATTTTTTACGTGCCTCGGTGTCCCACACAACGTGATGCCAAGCTTGTTCAACTTCCACAAAGTTTACTAACTCGTTAAATAAACAAGGTAAAAATCGATAGCCAACATCTTGCCATTGTCCAGGTTTAATATCAATTTTACTAGATGTCAATGCATGACTTTTAGTAACCCACCTATTATTAATATAATAGCGAATACTATGAAAGGTTTCGTATGGCCAATAAATAAAATCTTGTAATTTGTGTAATCCGGTTTCTGCCATCCAGTACCGATATGGATGTTTTTGTTTGGCTTTTTGATCCCATTTTTTCCACTCAGTACCGGACGCAGCGCGTGGAACGGCCGTTCCACGCAACCAATCTGCAAATTTACTGCATGACCAATAGTTTGTATGTATTGACATTTTTTGGCTACCTATATAATGAATTAATATGTTATTGTATTAAATCCAAAACAGTTTTAAACTATTTTGTATATATACCACGTTGCTATTTTACTAAAAATGGTTCTAGATTTGGTGGAGAATATGTTTCTGGTTTTAACACCTTTCCATCTTCACGTTTAATCACTTTATTTGTTACCGGATCAAGTTTACTCATGTTTGACCGAATAACTTCTTCCCAACCACCTTCACCATCAAACCCAGCTGAATGCATAGCACCAACAATTACGACAATTAAGTCTAGCAACGCATCTAATTGTTCAAGTCTATCATTATCTGCAATGGCGACTTGCAATTCATTAAATTCTTCGCGGATAAGATTTAAGTATAGATTGTATTGTTCTTGGTCGTATGTATCAACCCCTTGACCGCATGCTATCATGAATTCTTCTTGATCTTTAAAAATAGACATATTATTCCTCTTATTCCGTATGTTAGTGTATGTTGTTAGTTATCGTTGATGTTGTATTAATGGTTTTTGATGTTCTTTTAGATACCAATCATATTCTGCTCTGCAATCAACACAGCATTTTTTATTCATAGATCTAAATAACAACAATGCACCATTGCATTTTGGACACCGTTCCAACGGTTCGATGTGATCCATTATTCATCTTTATGAAGTTCAATTATTGTGGGTTCTGTTAGTTCTTGTTTTTCTGTTTCAGGTCTATGATTGTAAATTATACCTAATACTACCCATGTTACCCACATTACAACCACAACCGTAAATATTACATTAATGATTTTTTCCATAATTTATGATCTTTCTTCAAGTGGAATAACTTCGTAACTAACTACTTCTTTTAACGGTACTAATCCTAATCCTTGATGTAATGGCAATATTAATGGTTTTCCATTAATATTCCATTCTATAGGCATATTGTAATCGCATCTAAAACACACAAATCCAACTATTTTATCAAAACCAGTATAACTGTGATCGATAATAACTGGATATCCGGCAGATGTTTTAAATTTTCCAAATAATGATTTATGTTTTTGAATAAATGTCATGATCTATCTACCTATATTATATTGTAAACTATATCATAACATCATTAATAAAAATTGTCAAATAGTAACGATAAAAGGATGTAGATCGCGGAACGGCAATTCCCATCTACTTCAATACTTACACGGAGTATCAACATGAATATTTATACAATATGCGCCCTGCATTTAAGCGACAAATAATTCTTCCATAAACCAGAATGTGTAACCCCACTCATTCAACCTAACGTTTGGCAGAATCATGAAAGGACCGATAACAGCAATCAGATACATCAAGTGTAAACCTTCTTGGTATGTAGGCAGTCTTGTTTTTGCATACATGAAAGAAGCGGCATCAATGATGATGTAGATTGGGTATGACCGGTAGAATTCGATGATGTGACTTGGTGTAAAGTCAGTATCACGAACGATAGTTTGGTGTCATGTACCGTCTTGCACTGTGAAGTAAGAAGCGCCCCAGTAGATAGCCCAACCGTAACATACCAATCATGTCCAGTGTGTGAAATGACGACGCAATTCTTTACATGGAGTGATTGACATAACTTTACGTTCACATGTTTTTCATATGTAGCCGTTAATACCTGCGAACAGGATAACTTCGACAACTACAACATGTTCATCCAGTATGTTTCGAACTCAGGTGCGGATGAGTCCAGACCGGCTGACCAGCCGTAAACGTATTCGTACCAACGGATGAAAGAATAAAACGTTAGATATAATGTAATACCTAATGTTAGGTTTAGTTTATTCAGAAGTGGGTTGTCGTTGACTCCTGCTTCTACTGATTCCAATGTACTAGCCATATGATACCTCCTATAGGTTTTTATTGACTAATTTAATTGATGTTTAACGACAGTTAAACATTTTTTTGCGGGGAGATAGCTATTAAAAATATTTATACGAATTATTATAAATTGTTATATTATTACAATTTTTCACCAGGTACAAACCCACGAAAACTTTTAAATCTTGGAAAACGTAAACTATACGTGCCATCTTTGTTGTGTGTTATGGCATCAGCACGGATTTCAACCATGTGCCCAACAACATTTGTAGTGTGTTGCCAAATATCGCATCGAAGCTGATCACTAAAGCCACTACCCACGTTAACCACAATTTCTATCGAATCGTCGATGCCTTTACATACCAGCGCCCCGAGTCGTCCTTTATTTCTTCCTGTCCCTTCTTCAACAGCAATTACCTCCAGGGATACTTCAATGAATGGTTTAAGTTTTAACCAAGCAACGGTTCTATCACAAATATATGATGAGGTTGGGTCTTTTAGAATGATCCCTTCATACCCACCATCAATCGCAGATTGGTTTATCTGTAGATACCGGTTATATCCATCAGATGTATTCAAATCTACTAGTTCTTGTTGTACTATTCGTACATTATGAAGTTGTAAGAAAATCTTATCACTAAACCATTCTTTAAGATATTTTGATCTTTGTTCTTGTGGAACATCAAACTGTCCTTTTTCAAAGTCCGCTAATGGTATCATATCAAATAAATATAACACTGCATCATTGGTTGAAACATTTTCTTTGCGAGTCACTTGTGTCATCAAATCTTGAAAGGATGTACTCATAATTTCACCATCAAATACCATTGGTTTATGAAGGGTTTTTGCTACTAATGAAAATTGTTGTCTAATTTGTTCAAAATTAAATAACTGTTTACCATTTCTACTATATTGGTCTACTCTGCCAGTTGGATAAACTATAGTAAGAACCCTAATTCCATCCAATTTAACTTCTAATAGTTTCTTACCAATTATTTTTGATTCATGGTTGGCGCTATCGTGTGCAAGTTGGCATTTGAAAACCGGGATAGTATATTTTTCGTGGTTTTTAACAACTTTGTTGATGGTTTTTTCACTTATCCCACACCGTAGATCTTTAATTAATATTCGTCTATACCAATTATTCCATTCATCAATTGTTGCTTGGGTCATTAATTCAGATATTAGGGCACGTGCGGCGTTTCCAGTGGTTGTCCGGTCAACTAAATTCCGAATAACACTTGAAAATTGTTCCCAGGTAAGTCCAGGCCCAGATTCATTAGATTTTACATCGACTTGCTTAATCCCAAATGTTGTCATTGGGTCTAAACTTAACCGACATCCTTCAAAAAAGACATTGTTAGACGAGTTTAGTTCTTCATTAATGATAGATTCTTTAACTAATCGTCTATTATCGGATTCTAGTAATGTGATTACTTCCCATGGTGTTTTCATTTGTTTCACCTATCAGTCTGCTAGAAATATGTATTAATTAATCGCGTTTAGTTACAATTTCATCACAGAGCCCATAAGCCAATGCTTCGTGCGCACTCATAAATGTATCGCGGTCCATGTCCCGTTCAAAATCATAATATGTCTTACCTGCAGTGTTGTGGTCAACATATAATTGTGTTAAAATCTGTTTCATTTTCGTTATTTCTTTATATTGAATTTCAATATCACTTTGCATACCACGTGCACCACCACTTGGTTGATGAATCATGTGTCTTGCATTTGGCAACATGTATCGTTTACCAGGTGCACCTGCTTGTGCCAAGAACGACCCCATTGAGCATGCTTGACCCATAACAATAGTGGATACATCGGGTTTAATGAATTGCATTGTATCATAAATTGCCATCCCAGCCGTAATTACTCCTCCTGGGCTATTAATGTAAAATTGAATATCATCGTTGTTTTGGCTTTCTAAGAACAATAACTGCGCTACTAATATACTAGAGGAATGCTCATCCACCGCAGTATCTAACATGATGATACGGTCTTTAAGTAGTCTACTGTAAATATCATACGAACGTTCACCCCTTGCTTCTTGTTCTACAACCATTGGAATTAATGATGGCATTTTATTTCCTTGTGTGTTTAAAAAATTATGTGAATATATTATTTGTGGTCGTCGAATTCGGCAACAGACAACTTTTCATATTGTTCAATTTGTGCTTCTAGTACACGAATCCTGTTTTCTAGTTGGTCAATATGATTTGCAATTTCATTAAAAAAGTTAATAGTGTTATTAGCAGTAATACGGACCATATCGCTTACTGATTGTTGAGTTTGTTGTGTTTCTTGTGTCACTTTATATCTCCAAAATTAAATTAGGGTTCCATCCGGTATTTTCACTATATGAAGCATTTTCATATCCACGCGGATTACACACGATTCTGGTTTCACCAACGGTATAATTTTGCATTGTGTGGGTATGTCCGTGTGTCCATAATGTTATCAGTGGGTTATTCAAAATAAATTTGGATAAATCACTATGATACCCTCCATTCATTTCATACATATTTTTGTATTTGTCAGGGATACTCAAGAGACATGGTGAATGATGGGTAACAACTACTATTTTTTTATCAGATGGTGCATTTATAACAGCTTCTGCAATGTATGCAATAGATTCACGATGTCGTTTAACAGTGTCGTCAATTCTTAATTTTCTAACTCCACAATGATCATTCCGAATAAGCTTATAATCATTTATCATAGACGGTAAGTTACACAGTGTCAATGGGTCACTATTGTTTGCATCTGTCCACAATGTAGCACCAATGAATAGAACATCATCAATTGTCACAGAATTATTTTCTAGAAAATGAACATTTTGAAAAAATGAACATTCTTCACGCAGATATTCAATCCCGGCATAAAACTTGCCGTAATATAATTCATGATTTCCAGAAACATAAATTACATGTTTAAATTGTTCTGAACATTCTTTTAAAAATTCACGAAATCGCAATGCTTGTATTTGTCTGGGTTCGTAGTGTGGCAATTCTTCCCGTTCTCTAGGGTAATCATGTAAAATTTCAGATATTAATATATCACCAGACAATATTAATATATCGGCATTTTGGGAATTAGAGAATGATATTGGACTAAATTCTAGGTGTAGATCAGATACTACGGTTATTTTCATGTTATAACCTATAAATTACTCTACCTTTATTAAGGTCATATGGACTGACTTCGATTTTTACCCTGTCACCTTGAATAACTCGTATTTTGTGTTGTTTAAGTTTACCCGCTAGATAACACACAAGTGTATGTGTAGTATCATCAATTGTTACTTTAAACATATTTCCAGGTAGTACGTCATCTACTTTCCCTGTCATTTCGATTGCATCTTCTTTACTCATGTTTTTTGATTATTAATTTCTCATCTTCTATAGTAATTTCTATTAAATCACCAGGTAACCACCCATTATGTTGTATTATTTCATCAGGAATTTTCATCAAAATGTTATCAGTATCACCTGGTATTTCTTCAACTATTTCATCTACCGCATATGTAGTCATTTTGTTATTACCACCCATCCCATAAGTCTAAGGTCATTTCTAATTTCATCCGTCACTTTTCCTTCATGAACATTCCCAGATGGGCCATCATCGCCCGATGGAATCCCAGAGCAATACCAATCCATGTAATCACCATATCCTATCATATCAGCTATTATACCACCAGCGTATTTCCAACTGCAATTCCAATAGTTTTCTTTAAGAATATTCCAACTGTTGTCTAGATGAATAAATTGATTATTGCATAATGCCGCATATAAATTTTGAGCATATGTGTCACTTGCTACAACTTTTTCGATAATGTAGTCGGTTGTTCTCAATGTATATTCTAAATTATTTTTCTGCCACTCGGTATCTTGGTCACGTGCTAGATCAAGTTGTTCATTTTCTAATAGCCTATTAAAATACACATCATCGGCGGTGGCAGTCCCGTTATCTGTTAAGATTGCCAATCTGTTGGTTTTTTTAAAAGTCCATTTGTCTGGACTATATTTCATTTTTTTCATCGGTTGAAGAATAGTTATAGATTATTATTATTATATATCACAGTTCAGGGATAGTCAACTTTTAAACAAAAAAATAGGTGCGTTATGCACCTATTTTTCGTAGATTAATAAAATTATTATGTATTATCAAATATTGTCACTAATTCAGTTGCCAAAATAGTACTTGTTATTTTATTATTTGAATTAGGCATAAACATACTACCTGAGTGGAATAACGCCCCACCAGATGTGATATTATACACCGCTTTTCCACTACCCGCCGGTATATTGAACGTACAGTTACCAATAATAACAGTGGATGTGCCGCTATTTAATTTAATCCCATTTGAATTAGGTTGAGTATTCACAAGTAGGCATGAAGTCAATGTTAGAACCCCAGTTCCATAGGCTTCAATCACACTCTCCCCATTCCCAATAATGGTTGAGTTTTGCAAAGTAAGTGCTGCCCCGGACTTAACTGCACCAAATTGGGTAATATTACTAGTTTCGACGTGACTTAATTCACAAACCCCATGTAGCATGTTAATGCAATATACATCACCTGCTCCTGAATGACTAAACTTAATATCCGAGCCGTGAATGGTTGACCGCGTGTTATCACTCAATCGTATACCAGTGTTGTCGGAATATATGCTATAACCACCAGCATCTGTAAACGGAACTGTCCCGGTTTGATTGCCACTCGCGGATAACCATACATCTTTTAACATTAATTGTTGTGGGTTAGCCCCAGTAAAGTAAATGCTTGCGTGCTGGTCCGGTGAAACTACCGAAACACCTTGGATACTGAATTGATTAAGTTCGTATGAATTTACCGTTGTATCAGACCCATTTATGGTAATAGTTCCATAAATGTAAATGGGTGCATGAATTCCACCGTATTGCCCGATTAAGAAAATATGCCCATGATCTAAAATTACATCTTCTACAACATTTCCTTGCAACACAATAAAAATTGGATTTCCTTCAGACGGCGCGATTACTTCATCAACAATAAGTTGTGTTGCGGCGAATTGCGCGTCGGCGATTGTTAAAAATGGTTTTTGAATACTGCCATCAGGGGTATATGTTCCTGGCATTTGTGGATTTACATAAAAATGGTTAGTCAATGGGGTAGATATAAGAGATCTGCCAAATGCGTCTTGAATATCACCTAATACAACTATGTCCTGCGAAACACTCAACTTACCATTAATTCGGACAAATCCACTTACATTATTAGCTGATAATGTATCATATTCCAACGTTAACCCATGCGTTGTCAACCCATTTATTACAGATAAGCGCCCATTAGATAAAATTGATACTTTTACCGTATTACTGCCATCAATGTCAGTTGTATAGAAATCAAGTTTTGTTGGGACAACTGTCGTAGTAGGGGGGTTTGTTACTTTCGCAACAATTCCAGCCACTGGTAAGTAACCATTATCAGTAGTATATGCATCCCATTTAATTTCATATATTGTGTCATTTACTGCAACTGTTTGTAAATCACCAACAGCCCCCTTTGCTTTCCTGAGACGTAAGCTAGCTGGTGCCGGTCCGACATTATTAATATAAACATTTGGATTCGTTACTGAACTGATAGTTAGCCCACCATCATTTGAAATATTTTCATTTCCAATGTAAACGGTGTTGATATATGCTTGGCTCAAGCGATAATTGATGTTTCCTAATGTATACACCGATGAAATATTAGGTATTATATTACCCTGCACAGTGCCATCTAACTCAATTTTTCCGGTAATAGTAATATCACCATATCCGATAATATCATTGCCATTCAAATTTAATGACCCACCTAACATAGGTGTAGTATCTTCTGCTATGTTTTGTAATGCAAAGTTGGTAGTATTCCAAGATAATGTACCATTACCGGTGTTGTATAAAAACCCAACACTATTGGAAGGTAACAATGGTACCACAGTTGCATTAATTTTATTATTCAAATCATCATATTGAAATGTTATGCCATTATGTGAATTATGTGAAAATAGGGTCGATATTGCATCTTGCGCCCGTTCTGCAGTAAAATATAAATTCCCAAATTCAGCAATATTTGCAGTAGTCATGGTTGCTGAACTCAGGTCAATTTTTTGGGTTGTGTCATTCCATGATAACCCAATACCAGCAGATGTTGATAAAATGTTTACCCCATGGTTTGGACTTTGTCCATCACCAATATATAGTTTATTAGTATCAGTTACATATACTAATTCACCTGAATCAATTGTTGCTGATAATCTTTCGGCATTTGTGCCTCGTCTTAATCGTAGCGACATGTGCTATCTCCGTTTCCGTGATCATACCGATCTTATCTTATATTTATAAAATATAAAGAGATATTCATAGACATCGCTAGTTAATAATCAATTAACGCCTTTGCTAGGTTATATAATACTGGATGGCCTTCTGTTAATACAGCTAACTGTGCTTTCTTCTCGTCAATATATATCGTAGCAAAATCTGGATCATGCTCAACTATGCTTTGTACATTCGATATAATGTCAGCAAGTTTTATAGTTTTTGCATTTGGTGGTGCGTGTTTGATATGTGCTACATCGATGGCCTTTCTAGTAGCACGATTGCCATCACCAGGTTTACTTACATCAGTTAACCATATAACTAATTCAGTAATTTCATCACCGAATTCTTCCCGCAAGGTACCAATTGGCACATTAGTATCTTCTAGTACATCATGAAGATACGCAGCCGAAATCATTTCAATAGTACTACCTGATATCCCACGGACAATATGTGCGACCTCCGTTGGGTGAACGATATATGGCTCATTGGTATACTTGCGCTTCTGTCCTACCGCGCTATGTGCTGCCGTTGCAAATATTCGTGCTTTTTCAATTATATCCATTATCTCCATCCGTGTAGTCTAATATCACTTGTTAGTGCATCTTCAATAATATCATCTAGTAAAGAAACAACGTTACCAGTTGCATCAAACCCAACGTCTCGAACTCGAATATGCTCTAACCCACTGACATTACCATGCAAATGGCCGTGTAACATTATAGAACCTCGGTGACATTGGTTCCATTCTGAAATCGGGTAATGAAACATACATATTTTATACCCATTATATACTATTTCAAGATATTTGTGTATTTCTTCAAATTGGTTCCTAAAAAATGTATTCTTTACTAGTTTATGATCGTGATTCCCTTCTACTAATATCTTTTTACCATTTAATTGTTGTAAAAATTTAGCGGCCATACTCGCTTCACAAAATGCAACATCACCTAAAATGTAAACAACATCTTCTGATTCAACTGTTGAATTCCAAACATTAATAATTTCACTGTTCATATGGTCAACATTATCAAATTGTCTATACTTCGGACTATATTTCATAATATTTGCGTGATTGAAATGTAAATCCGCTGTTATAAATGTTTTCACAAGTCTTGCTCCGATGGACGGTGTATTGTAGTCTACCTACAATATATAAAAAGTTTAGTCAGTATTTTGGCTGATATCAACTATTTTTTATACTCTATAGCAAAAAACCCTATACCATGAAGGTATAAGGTAGTTCACTGATTCAAAAGTTTTTCGTTGATCTAATTTAAATTGATGATATTTACATACTATTGGATGGTATTTAACCCCCACATTTTAAATAGTATATCTATCAATCATTACTGTGTTAAGACAAATGCCTTCTGGTGTGAAATTACCCATATCAGCTGCCAATAATGATTTAACGATAGCAGAACTAAACCCTGAAACCAATGCTGCACCTGATTTGTCTGCTTTCACTGGGACGTTATCAGATGAATTGATATTCCAAAATACAACCAACGGGGTGTTATAACCAGCTGCGGTATACTTACGTTCAATCATTTTAATTGCACTATCATCATAATGTGTGCAGCAATTAAATTGCATATCCGTCAGAATAAGTAGCATTTCTGGCATTTCACTTTGTGGAACATCAAACTTGGTTGCTACGTCTAAAATCAAGTCAAATGCAGCGTGTAAATTAGTTCCCATACCCCAATTTGAGGCAATCATTTGTGTTGCTTTTTCCACAATATTACCACGCAATGTGCGCAATTCAGGGGTTTCACTAAACGTGATAAAGGTATCTTTAAATTTACCAGAATTTTTATTAGCTATATATAACCCCAAGGATACTGCTACATCCATACACGTGACATCTGAGTTGGATTTATTACCACCAGCTCTACACTGCATAGACCCACTAACATCAACCAAAGGTAAAATATTAGCATCACCTACATAATTTGGAAGAGAATCCCATTGTGCAACGATATGGGCATTTTCAGTTTTATCATACCCATATATACCAATTCCTTTAATAATATCATATGGGTATACTGCACCAGCATTGACTTTGACAGTTGGTTCACCGTTGATCAATGATTGTACATATTCAGCAAATTTTGGTGTATGACGATTAAACGCTTTTTTATAACGTGAGCTAGCTAAAGATGGAACATGACTGAAGTTAATATTATCCCAATCATTCGCACACATTTTGTTTTCAACCACCGAAGTCAATGAAACCAATGTTTTACGATAATATTTTGGCGACCATCCAAAAAATTTAATTAATTTTTGAGCAATTTTTCTTTTTGCCGAGTTTTCACGAGGCATCCATTTTGCAACTAATTTTGCTTCGAATATTTGTGATTGAAGTTTTTGTTTTAGTGTTTCTTCTTCAGTCATTGCATCAAATCTATCTAATAATGATTTAGCTTGTATTCCTGCAACAAGTGTGTTTTTAATTTTAGTGAAAGCCACTTGTTGCAATTCCGGTGTCTTAAACACTAATAAGTCATCCCACCTTCCTACCAATATTGTTTTATTAATTAATGCTTTTGCAGCATCGGTGTCAACAGTTTCTAAATGCACAAGAATATCTCTGAACAATTTACGTTCACCTGCACCACCTCGAGCATCACGCGCCCATAATGCAATACGAAGTGCTAGATCTTTGTTTTCCGCATATGCTGCGGTAAACGCTGGAATAATGTCCTTTCCTCTACTTGCACCAATATTAAAGAATAAATCCACTGCTTTATTGGTAGTGGTCTTATGAGCAGCCACCCCATTTGATATGCGTGATTCTTGTTCTCGTGCGTCTTCTACGAATGTAGTCATGAATATCTCCTATTTCAGGTTAGTATGTAGTAATCTTGATTGCTGTTACTAATCTATAATTGTATTAAAGCAGAGTTTGGAATGGTGTCAATTATATCTTTAATAAAAACCATTGAAATCGTGCTTCACTATTAAATTCAATGTATTCAATTGCATCATGGTCTTCATCAAGATGTATAGTTACGCCATTTTCAATACTATATGAACGAATAGTATCTTCTAAAAGTTCATCTTCGGATATTGAATTATATTTTAAACATAATTGTTTCCACCATTCTGGACAATATTCGCGGTAAGTGGTAATTCTACTATATATGACATAAAAATAAAAAAGTTATACGGGATGGTCGGATTTGATGTATTTTATTGTTTCTGGTTGTCATCAGATATAATCCGCAACCATATCTTATTTCTATAAGAAATATCCAATATTCAGATTGGAGCATATCTAGTTACTCTTTCTAGCAATATCCATTACATATAACTGTATACATCCAGTGTAGCATTTATACTAATAGAATTAATTAAATTTTATTGCGGAACCCATCCTAACAATATGGAGCTGAAGATTGGGACGAACCCACACTACCTTTCGGAATTACGGTTTTGCAGACCGGTACATAACCATTCTGTCACTTCAGCATTTATACGGGTTAGTCGCCATTGGGTATTGCTTATTTCCCTACCTGGCGTCTGGTATTTTTCATGTACAATAATATTGCTGAAACTAACCCTTTTTCATTACATTATTAACAGAATATCATCTTCTTTAATAACAATGCATTCTTGCTCATCAATCGTTACTTCAATCCCAATACCGTTCGGTAGCATTACTTTGTCGCCCACCTTAACTGTCATTGGTCTATAATCACCATTTTCCAATGGTTTTCCTTCACCAATTCCAATTACTTCACCAGTAATAGTTTTTTCAGAAGAGTCATTGGCAATGATGATTCCAAATGCTGATTTTTTAGGGTCGTTTGGTTTTTTAACCAGAACACGTTCGTTAATAATTTGGTATGTCATTTTATGCAGTTCTGTTGATTAGGTGATACCCAAACTGTGTTTGTACTGGGTCACTCACCCCATCAATTTCTAGTTCAAATGAAATATTTTCGAATGGTTGAACCATCATTCCACGGCCAAATGTACCCAAATCACCACCGTTTTTTCCACTAGGACATTTTGAATGTTGTCTGGCCAATCGTGCAAAATCTGAACCTTCATTGATTTGTTTTGCTAATGCTTGCGCTTCTTCTAGTGTATCAACTAAAATATGTCTTGCTGTTACTTGTGTTGTCATGTTTGCCTCGTGTAATTAAAACCGGATACGTGTTTTTAGCCTGGCGCTCTACCAACTGAGCTAATTCTCATTATGAGAATGTAGGATTTGAACCTACGACATCTAGGGTGCTTTAGATTTGCTGAATGTATCCTAAAATTGGGGCCCCCGACAGGATTTGAACCCACATCATCCTCACTTTAAGTGAATCGCTCTACCAACTGAGCTACAGGGGCTGTATTCTTTAATTCCTATGTTTAGCACCGCATACTGTACAAGTTGCGTTTACTTTTTTAAAATCTAAATTCATAACTCGCATACCTTTTCCATATGTTTTGTCTTGGAATTCAGCAGCTGGTGTGCCTGAACAACTACATTTTATTATTTCTACGGCCATTTTTATTTACCTTTTTAATAAGAACATTTATATAATTTTGATATTTACATTTATCACGTGGTCTATGTACAGTTGCTATCATTTCTTGTAGTTGATATAATGTAAGTGAAACAATTTTAACTTTACCATTACGTGTTTTACCAGGTGCATTACGTGGTCTGCTTGATTTACTAACTGTTGACATATTATATCCTTAATTATTATTATTGTCAAGAGATTTGTTCTCTTGTGAAGTATCAGATACCGCTTTTTTATCTTCTTTCTTTTTACCGAAAATAGCATCCCAATTGTCACGGTATGCTTGAGAGGATGGCCTAGTTTGAATAGGGTCACCAGTTACATCATTTCTTGCTGCCATTATACATCCTTATTTTATGTTTTAATATTTATTAATCATAATCATGGTCAGTACCAAATATAAACCACAATGAAGTAGTTAGAAATTATTTGTCTCACTATTCATGGTCCATGAATATTTTTTTAATATGGTAGTCGATGGGAGAATCGAACTCCCAACACCAGACATCTAAAATCTGTACGTATGCCTATTCCGTCACCCGACCATGCTAAATTTTTATATGTATAACTCATCGGAAGTGGTAGGATTTAAAACATATAACCTATAGGATCGCCCTTCCAAACTGGTCTAATCTCCGGTAATACCCGGAAACGAGTGCCGGAATCGGACCGACCTAAACTAGCTTATGAAACTGGTGACATCACCAGACAGTCGAGCTCGCAATAATAGTTGCTTATGTTGTTACTCGAATAACAACTCTAGTTGTAGTTTGTTAGGCAACCCGTAGGTTTCTGCTTCGCAGATACTCATATACGTTGAGCAGTAGGCACTTTCCTACCATAGCGTAAAGCCGACGCTATGCATTTTGGCTCCCCCGGACGGGCTCGAACCGCCGACCAATTGATTACAGATTTGTGCAATTTTCATTACTCTCTGGACTATACCACGACCATATTCTTATGAACTTAGGTCTCCACCGTCTAGTCTCTACACCTTCCTATTTCCAGGCTTGGCTCGGTATTGCCATATTCATACGATTTTAGGTTTCACCGAATTTGATGGATTTTTCAACTATTGTTTCCAATAGAAGCTGCCTTTTGACAGTCAACTGCTCTACCTACTGAGCTACAGGGGAATATCTTTTCTTACCGTTTTGTGGAATAAAATTCGGAACTAATTTAGAAAATGCTGTTACTAAATTTGGTTTTGAATAATTATACCCAGTTCTTCTTACAAACTCGTCAAACCCAACTTCTTTGTATATTTCATACCATTCTATATGTTGTTGAATATAATATTTATACAGGATACGTTTTTTCAAATTTTAAGTTTGTTTTTTAAACTGCTAAATGTATCATAAACTTGGCGAAGAGTGTGGGGTTTGAACCCACGATACGGCTTTTAACCGTATGCCTTCTTAGCAGGAAGGTGGTTTTAACCACTCACCCAACTCTTCATTTGTTTGGTAGCGATACCCGGACTCGAACCGGGAAGTCTTTCGACGGCAGATTTTCGTACCACTATAGTTTTCACTACCTATATTTAGTAAACATAGTTTGTGGTCTGGACTTTATCTTTACCATATTGCATAAATACAACGTAGGTAGTACCTGTTAAGTCTCTACACTTCTAATGGATTATTTTATGAAACTATTTAAATACACGTTAACTGATTTACAAAACGCTGTTGTTACTTCTGTATCTTTAAGACAAGTATTACAAAAATTAAATGTTGCACCAGCTGGTGGGAATTATACCACATTGAAACGTGCTATAAAACATTTTAATTTAGATACTAGTCATTTCACTGGACAGAATCTAGGTGGAAGAAAATTTCCAGAAAGATCAAAACCAATTGAAGAATATCTACAAAAGGGTTCAACTATCCATTCATATAAATTAAAAATAAAATTACTTAATAATGGGGTTTTTAACCCAATATGTTCATCTTGTAATTTATCCGAATGGTTATCTAAACCAATTTCGCTTGAATTAGATCACATAGATGGTGATAATACAAATAATGAATTATCGAATCTACGATTACTATGTCCAAACTGTCATGCATTTACCCCAACATATAGAGGTCGTAACATACAATCCAAAATTTAGCTCGGTATTGTCATCAGCATTACCTGTTAAGAGTTCACCGAATTTAAGTACATTCACCCGGGTGTTTCTATCACGTGTGCTCAATTTCATAAGTCTGCTGAGTTTACCAATTTCTCCATATCGCCATAACGCAATAAATCTTCATCAGGATAGATGCTTTACCAGTTAAGCAGTCCCATTATAGGGACTGGAATCGAACCTGTAATTTGGTTGATGCTGTAGCTATCCTTTTAATCTATATATGTATTATATACCAACTGTGGTCAACTGTCAAGTATAAATTGCATCCCATCCATTTTTATCAGTAAAAAATCGTATTGCTGTAAAATTTGGATTATCCCCAGCATCGAACCAATGCTTGACATTGGGTGGTATACAAATCAAATCATTTGGTTCCACTATAAGTTCAAAGATCGTATTATTAATACTTATTGAAAATGTAGCAGTCCCATTTGTGAAATATCGCATTTCAAAATCTTTATGGTAATGTTCACGCTTAAATTTATCCCGTAAACTTTTATAATTTTTCGTATGTTCATTTATTGATATAACATCATTATATGGAACATCGTAATCTAGTTTGATTTTATCTATTATACCATCATAAAATGGTAAGTGCAAGTATAAAATTCCAACATTATCAAATTGTGATATTTTTTCAGTTAATTTTATATATGTTGTATGCTGTTGATTATTGGTATAAATTGTTAACATACAACTACTTATCAAATAAGTTTATTGTTTATGTATTGAATATGGTTGAGTTATTTTTAACAGCAGGTTCTTTGTTTTTTGAAGGATTTGAACCTTCTAACTTACGATTTAGTGTCGCTTGTATTTCCCAATTAATTATGCTGAAAAGAACTTAATATTTGTATCACATACATACCACTACATTTTTCACTGCTTATGGCACATTTTTTTAATTATCGACTATTAATGATAACCAAGTTACTAATTTTTCATCTGTAAAACCAATCCAGTATGGTCTTCTATGACCACTATTAAATTTAAACCATTTTGTATTATCAATGGTTGCTAGAGCTTTTCTACATTGAATGGCCCCTGATGACCAAGGTGAATTGAAACGCAATGCAACTGTACATCCTTTATGAAATAAAGTGTGTGTCTTATTTAATTTAACAATTTTCATAAAATTTTTGGATTCACCTTCGGTATAAGTGTTAATGTGTCTAAATCTTTGTCTGCAATTATACAACGGATATTTTTAGAAGATTCCATGAATCTTCTAAATTTTATTACTTATGTTGTGATTTTTTTGAACATGCTGTCCAACTTTGTGTTTGCAGATTTTCAACGTCGCCGTTGGTTGCGCAACCAACCGCAAAGCTGGATACCAATGCCATCAATGCTACTTTCATTAATTTATTCATGATCTTCCCCTAAGGTCAAAATTACAGTTG